>Ga0187783_10000031_pt1 | contig 128947 bp, 111 predicted proteins | sample 1015_SJ02_MP02_2_FD_132471 | JGI IMG/M metagenome (GOLD analysis project Ga0187783, IMG submission 132471) | Tropical peat soil microbial communities from peatlands in Department of Meta, Colombia - 1015_SJ02_MP02_20_MG | ecosystem: Environmental > Terrestrial > Soil > Wetlands > Peat... | reverse complement strand
TCTCAGCGCGGTCCGCTCCTCGGCCGCGCTCGCCCATGCGATCATCGTGCGCACATCGCCCGAGCAGGGAAAGGCGGCGCCGAAAACGATTGGCAAAGTCGAGGTATGGTATGATGCTGGGATACGCGATGAATTTGTCGCTCTTGCCGTCATCAACGCCGACGGGGAGCGCGTCGACAAGCGCGACGCCGCGATCGATACCTTCGACCAGAGCCATGTCTCGACAAATGTCGAGGCTCTCGCGCCAGGCGAATATACGGTGCGCTACCGGGCGATGTCGGCGGATGGCCATCTCGTCAGCGGGGCTTGGGTTTTCGAGGTGCCGGCCGAGTGAACGCTTGGCGGCGATGCCTTGGAGGAAGAGATCGGAATGAACTTGGATGCTCGGCTCAATTTATGGCTCTTCGCCGCGGTTTTCTTCTTGATTCTGGCCAATGTGGGCTTTTTTTTCTACCCGGTCTGGAGAGTGATCCGGCCCCCGGCGCAGCCAAAAGAAGAAAATCAAGCATCGTGTCTCAAAACCAGCGATTTTTATTCCGTGCACCTGACGACTTATTTTTTAAGCGAGACCGCCGATGCTAAAAAACCGGGGGAAGCGGCGCAAAAATACGGTGAATATTGCGACCGGGTTCCGGGGCCCGGGCGAGTTGTCTTCACGGTTGACCTCATGGAGGACGACGCGCGGAAAATGCCCGTGTCGCTTTCTCTCCTCCAGATCGACGCCAAGGGACAGCCGACTCTGATCAAGGCGCTGGCGCCAAGTCGTTATCCCGGCGGCGTTTTGACGCTCGATGTCCCCTCGCTGGCGCCCAGCAAATATATTCTGAAAGTTGGCTTTGGCGCGGCGAAGACGAAGGACGACCTTATCGAGATGCCGATTTTTGTCGGAAAGTAACCTCCCTTCCCGCTTTTCGCGCGCCACGCCTTTGCCGCCAGCGCAAAAAGCCGGTGGTAAAGAGGGCGAGCGGGGCAAGCCCGATTATTGAAATGAGCGCGCGGCCAGGATTGCCGAACGCCTCGCCGCAATGAAGCGGATAGAGCCATTCGAGAAATCTTTCGCCGGCCGAATAATTCTCGCGATCCTCGACATGCAATACGGCGCCGCTGTACTGATCGACGGTGACGTTTCTGTTCGTGATCGAGCGGTTGGGCTCGCTATCCGCCTGCTTGCCGACGGTATAGACACCTTTTGGGCTGGCAGGGAGAAGGATCCAGTGCAGCCTTCCATCTGGAAAGACGGCATTGGCGGCAGCCACCGCCGCGTCAAGGGAGATCGGCGGGCGGCCCGGCAGAGGCCGCGATTTGGCATTTTGCGGCTCCTGCCGCACCCTCGACATTAAGCCAACCAGCGCGCGCGTTTGCGGTTTGAAAATCATCGCCATGCCCGTGAAAAGGCTCATCATCAAGGCAATACACAGATAGAGGCCGATGGCCTTATGCAGGTCTTGCGTGATCCTTTCTGGCGTCGCGTTCCATTTCACGGTCAGCGCCTGGCGCCAGTTGCCGTTACGGGGCCACCATAAGTAAAGGCCGGCGATGAGGGAGACGAAAAGGAACATCGCCGCAATGCCGATGAGGTAAGCCTTGTTCGGGCCGAGCAGCAAAGTCCAATGGAAGTCCATGAGGATGCGGATCAGCGGCTGGGAAAGCCGCCTATCTCCGTGCATCAGAACACGCTGCCCAGTGACTTTCGCCCTATAAGGATCGATGAGAACTTCATATGCATCGGTCTGCCCGTCATCCCCCATTGCAATAAATGTCACCGAGGCGGCGAGGCCTTCATGGCGCGGCATCGTCAGCCTCTCGGGGAGGCTCTCCATCGGAGCCACCGCCTTTGCCGCGGTAAGGATTTCGTCAAGCGGGCGATACGCTGACTGTTCCGGGATTTGCACCTGCATGAGGCGAGCGTTGAGCCGTTCATCGATGGCTTGGCGGAACGCGAGAATACTGCCGCTGAGGCCCATCAATACAAACAGAGCGCCCAAGGTCAGGCCTATATACCGGTGGATTTTCAGCCATGCTTTCCGGCCAGCGGCGAGCCCCAGCGAGGCTCGCAGGGCTGATGCGATGCGGCCTTGGGTGTGACGTGTGGCGGCGTCCTCGGACAAGACGTAAAACCCGGCGCGCGGCTTTGAGTATACGAGGCACTACCGCGCCGAGCCGAAGGATTGTCAAGATGAACGTTCTGACGGATATCGCCGCTCAGTTCGAGAGCCAGGAGTCTTGCAAGTCAATCCTCGAGCTATGGCCTGGGTCAAACGTTACTCACATATCGGCCGGAATCCTTGTTGAACCCTCGTCGAAATCATGGCCAATTCGGCCGTCATGCTCGAAGACCCAAATTCTCTCCCGCTGCTCAGCAATGCCGAAATGGCGGAGGCCGACCGGATCACGATTACCAACGGAACGCCGGGGCGCGTACTGATGGAAAAAGCCGGCTCCGCCGTGGCAAGGGCCGCGGCGGCATTGGCGCCACGGCGGGGGCGTATCGCCGTGCTCAACGGCCCCGGTAACAATGGTGGCGATGGTTTTGTCGCGGCGCGCCTTTTGGCCCGGCAAGGCTTTGATGTTTCCGTGGGCTTGCTCGGCGGCCTGGATCGGTTGCGAGGAGACGCGGCGCTCGCCGCCTCGCAATGGCGGGGCCAAGTGTCTCCAATTGCAAGCTTCGATCTCGACGGCGCTGACCTTGCGATCGACGCGCTTTTTGGCGCTGGTCTTGGCCGCGATCTCGATGGTGAAGCCAAGGCGATCGTCGAGCGCCTCAACGCCTGGACCGTGCGGACTCTTCGATCAATCATCGCCGTGGATATTCCTTCCGGGATCGATGGCTCGAGCGGAGAAGTGCGCGGCGTTGCGGTGAAAGCCACCCGCACCGTCACTTTCTTCCGGCGCAAACCGGGCCATCTCTTGCTGCCGGGGCGCCTCTATTGCGGCTCGACATCCATCGCCGATATTGGCATTGACGCCAGCGTTCTTGCGGCGATCATGCCAAAAACCTTTGTCAACGCCCCGGCTCTTTGGCTCCGGCATGTGGCGGCGCCGCGCGCCGATGGCCACAAATATTCGCGCGGTCATGCCGTGGTGGTCTCCGGCGGCCTTGCCCATACCGGCGCGGCCCGGCTCGCGGCGCGCGGTGCCCTACGGGCGGGCGCCGGACTCGTCACCGTGGCAACGCCTGCCGAAGCCTTGCCCGCGCATGCCGCCGCATTGACGGCCATCATGACGCGCGTCTGCGATAGTCCTGCGGATCTCGCCGATCTCCTCGCCGACCGCCGCAAAAACGCCCTCGTCGTGGGCCCGGGCCTCGGCGTCGGCGAGACCACCAAAGCCCTTGCACGCACGGCTCTTTCCGCCGCCAAGCCTGGCGACGAAAGGCGCGGCGTCGTCCTTGACGCCGACGCGCTTACGAGTTTTTCAGGGGATGCCCTGGCGCTTGCCTGCCTTATCCGGCAGTCGTGCGAGCCCGTTGTCCTGACGCCCCATGAGGGCGAATTCGCCCGGCTTTTCGGCGGCATTCCTTTGGAGGAGGAGGGCCAATGGGCCACGCTTCTCGCGGTGAAGGGGAACGCTGGCGAACTGATTGGAGCCCTAAGTTCGCGATCAAAGCTCGAGCGTGCAAGAGCCGCCGCCGCTCTCACCGGCGCCGCGGTTATCCTCAAGGGCGCCGACACGGTCGTTGCGCACCCGGATGGCCGGGCCAGCATTGGCGAGGATTTGCCGCCGTGGCTCGCGACCGCGGGGTCCGGCGATGTCTTGGCCGGAATCGTCGGCGGACTCCTCGCGCAGGGGATGCCACTCTTCGAGGCCACCTGCGCCGCCGTCTATATGCACGGCGCCGCCGCCCGCCATTTCGGGCCGGGCCTCATCGCCGAGGATATTCCCGAAAATCTGCCGCCTGTCCTGCGCAAGCTTTTCGAGGAAATTGCGTGCCCGTAGACAACCTTGGCCATTCGTGCGGCAAGGCGAAGCCTCGTATTCGTTCAAGGTTCCGCTCTTCGTTTGAGAATCGGCTTAAAAATTATGTTGTGCGAAGGTCGCCAAGATGCAGAAAAAGCAGTTCGAACACGACACCAAGGACGCGCGGCCCCGTAGGGGATCAAGCGAGCGGCTTGAGGATGAGGGCGAGATCCTTGATTGCAATAATCTGCACGCGCGCGCCCGGCCCGATGCGCTCGATGCCGGCATTCTCGGCCAGCCGCGCTCGCCATCGCGTTCCCGACCAATCGATAAAGCCGCCGGTTTTCGTCACCTCATGTGTCGTCATCACTTCCCGGCCAATCAGGTCGCTGCTTTCATCTTCGCACACTTGCGCGTTTTGGAAAGCTTGTAAGGGCCGGCGCCCAAGGAGGGCGAAGAGCAGACTGAGCAAGGCCCAAACCGCGAGGGAAGCGACAAGGCTCAAGTCCCACCCGATCAGATGCAGGATGCCTCCTTTCCATCCGCTGATGTAAAGGAGGGCGCTCGTCGCAAGGGCTCCCGCCGCAACGAACATCAAGGGCGAAAGCCCGACGATGAAAATATCAATGCCGAGCAACAGGAGACCCGCGACCAGGTAAAGCTGCGCCGAATCGCTTATCAATGCGTCCATCGTCCGGCCCGTCTATTCACTGATCTTGTAGGAGGGAACAGAAGAGGAAGGTGGCGCCGGCCGGTTGGGCGACGCGCCAGCCGTTTTCAAAACCGCCATCGCCTTCGCCAGCCAGCCGCTTGGATCGGCGGCCTCGCCCATGAGAATGAGCGAATTATTTTGCTTTGCGAGTTTGCCATATTCCTCGAGCGCCAGTTTCGCGACCTCGAGCTGCACGGCTTCCGATCCGCCGTCTTGCTTGATTTGCTCCCGCACCAGGCGGATGGCCTCCGCTTGCCCCTGCGCCACATTGATCGCCGCCAGCTGTTCGCCCTCCGAGCGGAGAATGGCCGCTTGGCGGTCGCCTTCGGCGCGGTTGATCTGTGATTGCTTGACCCCTTCCGATTCGAGCACGACGGCGCGCTTGTCGCGCTCGGCCTTCATCTGCCGCTCCATCGAGTCGAGCAGAGACTTTGGCATGCGGATGTCCTTGATCTCATAGCGCGTGACCTGAGTACCCCAGGTTTGTGCCGCTTCCGCGACCGCCGTGACAACCTCCCGGTTGATCTCCGCCCGCTGCTCGAATGTTTTGTCGAGCTCCATTGATCCAATCGCCGAGCGCATGGTCGTCTGGGCAAGGTTGATGATGGCGCGGCGGATATCTTGCGCGCCGTAGGCGGCATCCTTGGCATGAATTATTTTATAGTAGAGAAATCCGTCGATCGTCACCGTCGCATTGTCTTTCGTAATGGCGTCCTGCGCCGGGACATCGATGACTTGCTCGCGCAAATCGAATTGATAAGCGGCGCGCTCGACGATGGGCCACACGATGTTGATACCGGCGGTGAGAGTCCGGTGATAGCGGCCGAGCCGCTCGATAACGAGCGCGTCTTGCTGGCGGACGAATTTGGCGAGCGATGCCGCCGCCAAAAGCAAGACGAAGGCGATCCAAAAGAGCGGACTGTAAACGAAAGAAATAGGCAAATCGAGATGGTAGGAATGGTCGGCAGCGGCGAGGAAAACCGCGGCGACGCCCACCAGAAAAACGATAGCACCCATCTCATTCTCCGCCCGGCTTAGCTTGCCAAACTTACATCGCGAACCTTACGAGGGGCTAAAGAACTCGCGTTCTCCAGAGCACCTCAGGTGATTTCGAACCAGGTAGCAAGGCCCAACGCCTGGCGCCCGGCGATGGCGCTTTCGAGCGCCCATTTTCCGGGGTTTGATGCAACAAAGGCGATGTGCTTCGTCTTGCCTGGCGAGAGCAGGACACTATCGCGCCAATAAGGGTCCCAGCCATCATCCAAATCGTGGAGAAGCCGGATCACATGTCCGTGAACGCGCATTTCTTGCAAAGCGGCAGTGCGGTTGACGATGGTGATGGCGACCGGCGTGCCGCGCTTGACGGAAAACAGCGGCGCCGCGGGAAATCCCGTGCGGGCAATGCCATTGAGGCGCCATGCCGTGGATGAATCTTCGATCGGCCCGAGAGGTGGCGTTGCGGCGGCTTCGATCACCACGCTCGCCCGGTGGGCCGCTTCCAGCTTGATCTTTCCGGGCAACAGAGGATTTTCCGGAAGCGATGAGATTGGCGGGCGCAACGGGCGTCTTTGACCGGCGGTGTGAAGCTTGAGGAGTGGGCGATCCGGCTCATCGGTGCCAAGGAGAATGATGCCCGCCTCTTCTTCTGAGTCCACCGGAAGGTCGAGCATCACGTCAAAGCGCGCCCCCGGGCCGACCGGAATGGTCCGCCGGACGGGCTCGAACGCCTCGCAGGCTTGCCCATCGACCGCCAGGATGAGCGGCGTTAAGCCATCAAAGCGCAGCACCATCAGCCTCGTGTCGGCGGCATTGAGGACGCGCAGCCGCACCCTCGCCGACGGCGGCAAGGTTTTCTCCTGTGGCGTGGAGCTGGCGTTAGCGGTAATAAGCTCGCCGAGCCGATCGCCATCGGAGGAAGCGAAGGCCGCGATTTTACCTTTATCGTCGAGGCTCCAATCGGCCAAAATAAAGAGCATATCGCCGTCTGTCTCCGGCGGCGCCTCTTCATCGATAATGAGAGGGCCAAAAAGACCGCGCCCCTGCTGCTCGCGGGCATAGGGCAGCACTTGCGGGCGATACCAGAAGAAGCCGCTATCGGGCGGCGTGAAGCGGTAATCGAAAGAACCGCCTGGCTCAACCGGCTCTTGCGTCAAACCGGCAACGCCATCCATCGCATTATCGATGCGCACGCCATGCCAGTTAAGGCTCGTTGGCTGCGTCAGGCGATTGACAAGGCGGACTCGCATCTCCTCGCCCCTCTTGTAGCGAAGCAGCGGGCCTGGCACCTCGCCATTATAACCCCAGACGGCCATCTCGGCGGAAGGCTCCGGCAAGAGGCGCAGGCGGCCCTCGCGTGCCTCGAGGGTTACATATCCGTCGGCGGCAACGCCGGGCTCCGCTCTCGCCGGCAACGGCAGGATAAGGGCCAGCGCGTTGCCGATAAACAGCCGGCGGCTGAGGCGTTGAAGCGCCATGGAAGGTTCCGCAAGAAATGTCCGATCGGCGGGCAGTTTCGGACAAAAATGTTTCCCGTGAAACTTTTTTGTAAGGTTAGGCCGCAGATTTGCACAAGGGCGTAGACTTCGCGCAAGGTGCAACGTGTAGGATTATGCAATAAATGACAATGCGGCCGAGATCGGCGGATACTCGCCCGCGCATAGATACGCGTTTTTGGTTCTGGTCGTCTCTAATCTTGAGCAGCAGTGAACCACTGCGCTTATAAAGTGCAGAGAGATCCATTCGTCGCAACGGCGAGCCTTGCCGCGGAGAAAATTGGCTGTCAAGGACGTCGCGAAGCGACGCCGCCTCCAGCGGTCATGATCCTTGACAGCCAATTTTTCACGAGGCTCTTTGGCCTCCCGTGCGATGAATGGAAAGGTGGGCCGAGGCGGCCCAGTAAAAACGTCATTGCGAGGAGCGTGAGTGACGAAGCAATCCAGAAATGCGAGAGAGACTGGATTGCTCGCAACTTCACTTCGCCTCACCCTTCGAGACGCGGCTTCGACGCTCCTCAGGGTGAAGGAGTCTGCAATTAATCAAACACCCTCGTGCCGAGGAGCGCACAGAGTGCGCGTCTCGAAGCATGAAGTTTTAGCGATGAGCGCGTTGCGAAAATCTCGGTTACTTTTGTAGTTTGCGTACTCTTTCTAAATTTTCGCCCACCCTTTTTGTATTCGGATGATCGGCGCCCAGTACCTTCTCACAGATCGCCAGGGCTCGCTCGTAAAGCGACGTTGCCGCAGCGTACTCACCCTGGGAGTAGCGCAGTAACGCGAGATTGTTGAGGTTCGCCGCCGTCCAGGGATGCTCGGCGCCGAGCACCTTCTCGTAGATCGCTAGGGCGCGCTCGTAAAGCGGCTTTGCTGCCGCATAGTTACCCTGAACGCGAAGCAGTTCTGCGAGATTATTGAGGCTCGTCGCCGTGTCGGGATGCTCGGCGCCGAGCGCCTTCTCTTTAATCGTCAGAGCTCGCTCGTAATGCGGTTTTGCCGCAGCATAATCGCCCTGGGACTCAAGCACTAACGCGAGATTGTTGAGACTTGCCGCCGTATCGGGATGCCCGGCGCCGAGCGCCTTTTCGAAGATTGCCAGGGCCTGCTCGCAAAGCAGCTTTGCCCCGGCATAGTCACCCTGATGGAATAGCAGTAATGCGAGATTGTTGAGGTACCTCGCCGTCGAAGGATGCTCAGCGCCCAGCGCCTTCTCACGGATCGCCAGGGCCCGCTCGTAAAGCGGCTTTGCCCCCTCATAGTCGCCCTGATCGTCAAGCAGTGCCGCGAGATTGTTGAGGCTCGTCGCGGTATCAGGATTATCGGCGCCTAGCACTTTCTCGGAAATCGCCAGGCCCCGCTCGAAAAGCGGTTTTGCCGCAGCATAGTGGCCCTGAGAGTAAAGCAGACCCGCGAGAGCGTTTAGGCTCGTCGCCGTATCCGGATGCTCAGCTCCCTGCACCTTCTCGCGGATCGCCAGCGCCCGCTTCAAAAGCGGCTTCGCCGCAGCATAGTCGCCTTGATCAAGGAGCACTAACGCGAGATTGTTGAGGCTCGTCGCCGTCGAGGGATGCTCGGCGCCAAGGGACTTCCCGACAGCATCCGCCGCCTCACGCCAAAGCAAAGTCGCCTGTGCATAAAAAGCGCCCGTCCTCAAAGGTTCCGTGACTTGGTGTAGCCATTCAGCATAACCATCAAGACCTTGCGTCTGCCGTAAATACGCCGCCTCGAATAAAGCAGCTATCTTGTCCGGGCTCAGATCGAAGTGCGAGTCGACGTGGGCACGCGAGGAAAAATATTGCAGCAACGCACCGATTGATGTGCGCCTCTTTTCCTCCGTCAGCATCACGCGAATCGTCTCGGCGATCCCGCTGTGGAAACTCAAAGAACCATCGTCCGCTTTCGTGACAAAGGAGAGGTCCGCGATACGATCAAAAGCGTCCAATGGCAGCGCGGTAACGAATGTTGTCACCACATGTTGAAAAGCACCGCGATCAAAACGGCGCGCCACGGAGAGCCGTTCGATCGTCGTCTGCAGAGCCTCGCCATAATCCCGCAACACGCGCTCGACCATCTCAATACGGCGCGCTTCAAAACTATCGGCGGCAATCTTGAAGCGATCTCGCGAGACTTCCCCTCTTGCTGTCAATTCGCGCCAATGCTCAACCTGAAGATCGAGCATCAAGGGATAGACGAGAGTGGTTCTCTCCGAGGTTTCGCGTGCGCCTTCAATAGTGGCTTGCCGGATCCTCTCATCCGTAATTGGAACGGCTTTCAGAAAATCATCGGCATCCTTATCGGCAAGCCCGCCAAGCAGATGCTGCTTATCGCCCTTGAGATTCTCGCGCCAATCGGGATGATGTTCCCACGGTAACCGTTCGCGCGAAAAAAAGACCGCGAGCAATCCGTTGGTTTCCGCGATCAAGGTCCGCATGTGTTTATCGAAGGGATTTTCAGCCCAGCGCGCCGCCGCGCCGCCTTGATCAAAGACCCGCTCATATTCATCGATAAAAAGGACGAAGCGTTCTTCGGGATGGCGAGAGAGATGGTCGTTAAAGTCTTGCGCCAGCATCCCTGGCAGCAAGGCCGAGAGCTCGTAAGCCGGCTTAAGATCGCCATCCTTTTTGAGCCGCTGCAAGGGCTCGTAAGTTCTCTCCAAATAGGCGCGCTTCGTCTTGTCGATGACGAAGCCGCCCAAATATTTTAGGGCAAATCCGACGCCGGGGACGCTGCCGATGGCATCGCCGAGCAGTTCCTTGGCGCTGTCACTATGAAGCCAACCTGCACCGGCGGATGCCGTTTCTCCCACCGCCCCTTGCGCCGCCTTGCTCACGCGGCCGAGCCATGGGTTCACAAATCTCGGCAGCGCTTCTTCCCCGCGCGCTTTCGCCCATGCCAAGGCGAAGGCGAAATCAAAACACGGAAAGGCGATGCCCGCCGTTGCGAATTCGTTCCTGATCCACACGAGCAGCAAGTCTGGATCGGTTTTCACCCGTCCATGAAGATCAAGATGGGCGCGGCGCAGGAAGGCGTAAGACGGCTCAACCGAGGCGTCGGTTTTTCGCATCAATTCGCGGCAGAGCGCCGTTTTACCCTCGCCTCCGGGGCCATAAAACACACAAATGATGGCGCTGTCCGGCGGTATCGAGAAAGCCGCGTCTTCAAAGATGCGGTGCGGGCCTTCGCGATCGACAAAAATCTTATTGGCTTTAGGAAGACTGGCTTGCCGGGGCGGCGGCATAAACGCTTTTTTCCATATTCTTATCAGACATCGAACTTATTGTCGGGTGCCATCGCGGCTCGCAACCGCGTTTTGCAGGATGACTCGTTCGAGCCATAAAGCTAATATAAGCTGGCGTTTTTTCACCTCAATCGTTTCAATATTGACCGGAACTAACCGGCGTGGCAGCGGTTCTGGTAAGGACACAAGCCGAGGAACGCGTTATGCAGTGGCGTCGTGCGACAGTCTTCTTTGGCACCGTTCTCGCCGTGGCCCCGCTGACATGCCCGGCCGAGGCGGGTGACAAGCATGCGGCTAAGAGGTCAGCGAGTCCCGCCCACCGCGCGTTTATCCGCGGCGCCCGGCCCGGGGAACGCTTTGTCACGACGGGACGAAAAGGCCATGTGATCGATCTCGTCGGTGACGAAGACAGCGGCTGGGGTTTCTACCCGCTGCCGGTCCGCTACCGGATCGGCGCCGCCCGCTACCATGCGCGGCCACGGCCCTATTGGCAAAATCCGGTCCTCTTCGCCATCGCGGCGGATGCCGCCCGCTATGATTATCTGGTGCCGGGCGCGGACGACTACCGCTACGGCGTCTTTAACCCCTTCGATGGCGTCGGCTCGCCATTTTTCGGCGGCTATTACGGTCCGTAAAAGCCCCATGGCTTGATAAAAATTACTAGGATTTTTTCGAAACCTGTTATACGTCACCGATCGCCCTGCGCGGGCCGCCCGGAAACCTTTGCCATGACCGAGGTTTTATTCGAAGAGCCGCAGGATTGCCAGGGGTCCTCTTTCCATCTGAAAAAACCGCGTCTGACGATCAACGGCCGGGTTTTCACGCAGAAAGTCACGGGTGTCCAGAGATATGCGCGCGAGATTATCGCGGCCCTCGATCGCCTCCTCGAAGAACGGCAAGAGGACTATGCGCTGGACGCCAGGGTTCTCATGCCCCCGTCCGCCGCCAACGGCCTTGGCCTGCACAATATTAGAACCGAGGTGACCAAGGGAAAACTCAAGGACCAAATCTGGACGCAGTGTCTCCTGCCGGTCCTGAGCCGCGGCGTCCTACTGAGCCTTGGAAATAACGGTCCGGTTTTTGGCCGCAACCACATCGTCTGCATTCATGACCTCAATACATTCCTGGTCCCGGAAAGCTATAACCTGGCTTTTCGCGGCACCTACCGGATTCTTCTCCCCCTCCTGGCGAAGTGCGCCGCGCGGGTCGTTACCGTCTCCGCTTTCTCGGCGCGCATGCTCAACAAATTTGGGCTTTTACCCCTAGAGAAGATCACGGTCATACCGAATGGTCATGAGCACGTCCTCGCATGGAAGCCAAAAAATTCGATTTATGCCAAACCTCCAGAGCGCCCCTACATTTTCGCCTTGGGCAGCCAAGCCCGGCACAAAAATATTTCGATCCTCCTTGCGATCGCGCAAGAGCTCGATGAGTTAGGGTTTGATCTTTTGATCGCCGGCTCGGCGAGTGGCAATTTCACGCCCTTTGAGATAAAAGTCGCGCGCAATGTCCATGTTCTCGGTTCAGTGGCCGACGATGACCTCGCCGCCCTTTTCCAAAACGCCTTTTGCTTCGCCTTTCCCTCGCTGACAGAGGGGTTTGGGCTGCCTGCCCTCGAGGCAATGGTGCTCGGCTGCCCCGTGATAACGACTTCCTATGCAAGCCTGCCCGAGGTTTGCGGGCGCGCCGCTCTCTACGCGGATCCAAAATCACCCGCCTCTTGGCTTGAGCGAGTGCGGCACCTGCGGGATGATGAGGGCCTTGCCGCGGAACTTCGCGCCCGTGGGCCGCGGCAGGCGGCCCGTTTTTCTTGGACAACAAGTGCGCAACTTTACTTGGATCTGATCATACCTATGATCCGTGATAGCGAAAAATGTTTGTAAAAGTTTTTTTGTAGTAGACTTGTCCCTCGGAGCCAACAAGCGCCGGGGTCCTTCCACGCATCGAATAAATGTAGATCAATGGGCATAACGATGCTTAAGTTCGATAGAAATTTTTCAACCGATGAAGATCGCTCGCTCACACCGGTGGAGGCAGGAGCTCGCGGATTTTATACGCGTGTATTCCGCCATCAATTGCGCTTGATCGCTCTTATCACGGCATCGAGTCTTGCCCTTGCTGTCCTTTACCTGCTGCTTGCCGTTCCCATTTACGTTGCCACAGCCTCCGTTGTCATCGACATGCGCAAGGCGCAGGTCTTAGATCCGCAGCTCGCGGCGCGGGCCGAAATGAGCGTGACGGACGATGTCGTTCAGACGGAGATTGAGCTTTTAAAATCCGACAACGTTGCCCGTGGTGTCATCACCAAGCTCCACCTCATAGATGATCCGGAATTTGCTGGTTATCCGCCAGGATTCTTCGGTAGCCTCATAGCGCGGGTGCGGAGTCTATTCGCGACCCCCCTTGATGAAGAACAAAAGCGAGCCAGGCTGGCCAAGGTCGTACTCGCCGCTTTTCAAGACAAAATTTCAATTACCCGGCTTAATAAAAGCGATGTCATTGAAATTGACGCGCAATCCGAAAAGCCTGAAAAAGCCGCAAGGATCGCTAATGCCCTTGCCGACGCCTATCTCGACGATAAGTTAAATGCGACTTATGAGCAGACAAGGCGCGCGAGTGTGTGGCTGCAGGAGCGCTTGAAAGAATTGCGCGCGCAGCTCGCCGCTCAGCAGCAAGCGGTCGTCGACTTTCGCCAACAACACAATATCGTCGATACGCTCAACGGCCAGCTGATGAGTGACCAGCAGCTTTCCGAGGTCAATAGCCAGCTCATTCTGGCGCAAGCCGCCACCGCCGAAGCAAAAGCCCGTTACGACCGCATCCAACAAATCCGCAAGGAAGATATTCCCGATGCCTCGGTCGCGGATGCCCTCAATAATCAAATCATCGTTAAGCTACGCGGGCAATACCTCGATGATTCGACCCGCATGGGGGTGTTATCGCAGAAATACGGCCCAAATCACCTGTCCGTCATCTCACTACGCAATCAAATGAACGAACTTCAAGAAGCCATCAAGGATGAGATGGCGAAAATCGAGCAGAGTTACAAAAGTGACTACGAAATCAGTTTGGCCCGTGAGCAAAGTCTTCAAAATAACCTGGGCAACGCGGTATCGAAAACACAATTGACAAACCAGGCACAAGTTCAGTTACTTGAACTAGAAAGCGCCGCGCAAACCTCGAAAACTCTCCACGATAATTTCCTGCAAAGATATATGGAAGGGTTGCAGCAACAATCTTTTCCAATTTCCGAGGCGCGTATCGTGAGCACGGCGGATGCGCCTATCACAAAAACATACCCGAAAACAGCCCTGGTGCTACTGCTCGCCTTGGCGGCCGGCGGCGCCCTTGGCACCGCGGCCGGATCCATTAGGGAGGCGCTCGACAAAATCTTTCGATCCAGTGAACAGGTCGAGGAGTTTCTGCAAGTTCCCTGCTTAGCGCTTTTGCCCTTTATCAAGGATATGCCGGATGGACTGAAGTCTCAGCGGCCAAGCAATAACGCGCCGCATGCAGCGGCCTCTTTTAAACAGCCCGCCATCCGCCCCAACAAGATGTTTGATCTCGTCCTAGAAGAACCTTTTTCGCAATTCAGCGAGGCCTTGCGCACGGTTAAGGTTAGCAGCGATCTTAGTCAGACAACGAAAGCGAAAAAAATAACTGGCGTGATTTCCGCTCTATCGGGGGAAGGTAAGTCCACCGTCTCGGCGAATTACGCGCAATTGATCGCCAATGGGGGCGGCCATACTCTCCTCGTCGACGCTGACCTGCGCAATTCGAATTTGTCGCACCGCCTCGGCGCCGGCAGGCCTGGTCTGTTCGATATTCTCGATAAAGACGCATCCGCTGACGAGCTCCTTTTACGCGATCCGCGAAGCGGTTTGGAATTTTTGCCGGCAGGCCGCAATCCGCATACCCCGCATACCCATGAACTCATCTCGTCTGAGGCAATGAAACGCCTGTTGATGTCTTTTCGCGAAAGGTTCGATTACATCGTCGTCGATTTGCCGCCCCTCGTTCCCGTCGCCGATGCCCGCGTTTCGGCAAACTTCATCGATACCTATCTCTTTATCGTCGCCTGGGGGTCGACGAAAATCGACGTTGCCCGCCATGCGCTTTCGGCCGCGCCCGAGGTGCGCGAGCGGCTCCTTGGGGTCATCCTTAATAAGGTCGATTTAGCGGTGATCTCACGCTACGAACCTCATCGGAGCGAGTATTTCAAAAAATACGGTTCACCCTATGGTGATGCGCTACAAGCCTAGACCAGTCGGCGGGCGCACGATATTTTTCTTCAAGCGCATTGCGCTCACGGAATGGCGAGCAACCGGTCACAGTACAAATTGTCTCAATGAGCACAACAAAGATTATGCTGATTAGACATGCCGAGAGGCCAAGCGCCGATAAGACGACGCGCGGCGTGACGCTAGCCGGCAAAAAAAACAAAGAAGAATTGACGGTCCGCGGCTGGCAGCGCGCCGGCGCTCTCGCCCGCTTTTTCGCCCCAAGCGATGGACACTTTGCCCACCCCGCTCTCGCAAGGCCAAATATGTTATTTGCTTGCGGAGCGGGCCCGTCCTCGCCAAGCCTGCGGCCGCAACATAGCTTGCTGCCGCTCGCCGAACTCATTCAAAAAGAGATCGACTGCCGCTTTTTCGAAGGTGAGGAAGAACCGCTCGTTAAGGCAGCGCGCGGTATTCAAGGAACGGTCCTGATCGCGTGGAAGCACCCGGCCATGCATGTCATCGCAAATGCCATTCTCGGCGACAAATCGGCCGTGCCGCAGCACTGGCCCTTCGATCGCTACGATCTCGTGTGGGTCTTTGAGCGCACCGCCGCGGGCTGGGCGTTCGTGCAAGTGCCGCAGCTTTTGCTTGCCGGGGACCGGGAGGATGTGATCGATTGAGCGACGCGCTTTGGCGGGCCTCCCCCGCCCCTATGGATCTTTTCGTTCCCCCGGAGAGAAGGATGCAGCAAAGCAAGCGGCGCCGCTACCGCTTCGAGAAAATCGCTTTTCTCTCCTCGGGCTCGCCAGAGGCAAGCGGAGCGCGGGAGAGACTCACCGCCCGTTATGGGGAAACCGACCCAGACGCCGCCGATGTCATCGTCGCGCTCGGCGGCGATGGGCTCATGCTCCAGACCCTTCATCGGTTCATGGGCAAGCACAAGCCGATCTACGGTATGAAGCAGGGCTCCGTTGGCTTTCTGATGAATGAATATCACGGACCTGAGCTTCGCCAGCGTCTCGAGCAGGCGGAAGCCTCCATCGTCCATCCGCTTCTCATGGAAGTCCTGACCGCGCAAGGCGAAACGGTCAAAGCGCGCGCCATTAATGAAGTCTCGATTTTGCGCCAATCCTATCAAGCGGCCAAGTTCCGCGTTTCCATAGACGGACGAGAACGGCTGGCCGAGCTGATCGCCGACGGCCTCCTTGTCGCGACCCCGGTCGGTTCGACGGCCTACAACCTTTCCGCCGATGGTCCGATCCTACCCCTCGACGCGACTTTGATGCCCTTGACGCCGATTGCCGCCTTTCGCCCTCGCCGCTGGCGGGGTGCGCTTTTACCCGATACGGCCCATGTCACAATCGAGATCCTCGAAGCCGACAAACGCCCGGTCGCCGCCGTTGCCGACCATTTCGAGGTGAAGGGCGTCGTTAATGTCGCCGTCGCCATGGATCATGCGACGGATCTCATCCTCCTCCACGATCCGGGCCATTCCCTGGACGAGCGGATTCTGCGCGAGCAGTTTGGGTATTGACCGCGTGGCCGGCGCAATCGAGATCCTGAAGGAACAGCTCGTTGCAAAAGGCCACGGGATATTGCGGCGCTTTTTTGTCCGCCGCGATCGCCGCGACGGAAGCGAGCAAACTCTGAACCACGAAATCTATGATACGGGCGATGGCGCGGCCATTTTGCTTTACGACCCCGACCGTTCGCGCGTCGTGCTCGTCCGGCAGTTCCGGCTCATCGCGTTTTTGCGCGAAGGCCGGCCGACCATGATCGAGGTCTGTGCCGGCCGGCTCGACGGCGAGAATGCCGAGGCCCGCATCATTAAGGAGGCGGAGGAAGAGACAGGATATAGGATCCGCCATCCGCGACGGCTTTTCGAGGCCTATATGAGCCCGGGAGTTTTTGCTGAAAAACTCACCTTTTTTGCCGCCCGCTACTCGCCAGCGGACCGCGCCGGCGACGGCGGCGGCTTACACCAAGAGGGGGAGGACATCGAAGTGCTCGAGCCAACATTGGGCGAGGCGCTCGCCATGATCGAGCGCGGCGAAATCATTGACGCGAAAACAATCTTGCTGCTCAACTATGCTGATCAAGCGGGACTCATGCGCATCAGCGCGGACCAGCCATCAGGCGAGACGCCCCCTTCGCCAGCACATGAAGCGGCGGATCCGTTGACGAGACCAGAACGGCCAGTCTTTTTTGATTGACCGCCGGATTTATCCTAAAAAAACGGCCCGCTCCCAGGCCCGATACTCAATCGAGCAGCAGGCTGGCATCCGATGCTCATTTGAGGGGCGAGATTTATCTCAATATCGCTTCCCATTCGGGTCCGATGCACTCTAGTGGCAACATGCTCACGCCGCCGCGCATTCCCGCGCGAATTCAGGTTCGTGTTGAAAGGCGCTGCCTAGGTGGCCCGTCTCTTGACCGTCCCGCGCGGGGCGAGCCGCGGGCTTGATGAGCGCCGGGGCCGGCGGTTGGCCGCTCGCCGCCGCTGGCGCCGCCATGTTGCAAAAATCGCGTGCTTCCTCACGCGCCGCCTCGGCCTCGAAGCGGCGAAGCCGCGCGATCAGCTGATCGATGGAGTCATCATCGCTCGATGCGCAGGCCTCGATCACGCTGAGGATCAAGGGACGCTGCAACTGGGCATTTGCGATGCGTGTACATCGCAGCGCTGCAATCGCCTGCAAGGCGGCGCGGAACACCGGCAGAAGCCGCTGCGGCATGACGGCCCGGCGGTAGAGCGCCGCGAACGCCGCGTTTTCGTATTTGGCGATAGCGGCGATGGCGCGCGGGACAGGCACTTTGGCGAGATCCGAAAGCGCAATGGCGAAGAGTTGCGTGTTGCCGCACAATAGCCCGCGCAGCAGAAGCCCCGCCGTCAGCTGACTCGACCCTCGAAGATAGGAGACAAAGTTTTGCATCACGCTTGAGTCGCCAGCAATGCTTGCCGCGATTTCGAGGTTTGCCTTCTCGCGTGCGTCGCGCGATAATTCCATGGCGTGTTCGGCTGGAAGCCGGGCTTTCGTAACATAGGCCGCGGCAAGCGATTTCGCGGCCGCTCCGGCAATCTCCGACCGAAGGCAAGCCGAGGGATTGGGACGCGCGAGCAGCGCCGCCCGCAGCCTCGCGCTCTCGCCATGTCTTTCGACCATTCGAGAGAAGGAGAATTCCAAAATATCGGCGCCCTCATTTTCGGTGAGAGTAATCAGCGCTTCGAGCCCCCCAACTTCGGCAAGCGCGGCGGCGACCGCGGCTGAAACCACGGGCCGCATGGCGATCGCCGTTTGCTCGATTGCGCCCGCCATCGCGATGAAATCGATGAGTTCAGCGTCTGAAAGGAGCGGCGAGCGGGCAAGGACAATTGCCGCGATCTCCGGCTCATCTCCCGCCAGGGACAGGACCATGAAATGGGGAACATGGACGGCGGTGGCAAATTGCTCGGCGAGGGCGCGGCGAACATGAGGGGACGCATCCTCAAGCAGGGAGGTCAGGATCAGCCGCGCTTCCTCGCGGTCCTCCTCGGCGAGCTCGCCGTAAAGGAAAGCCTCGGCCAGCTGGCTCGCGGCCTGCGCCCGCTCGGTAAAACTCGCGGCAATTGACCAGTGCAAGAATTTTCGCGCAACGAGCATTTTACAATCCGAAGACATGGCTAAGAATATACTCTCTCAAAACGTGTTGAGCTGGCGACCGTCCTGCCGGTGGAGTTGGAGCGCGCGCAATGAACGACCCTTCGCAAGACCAGCGCCACAAGCGTGGCGGTATTTTTTTCGAGGATTTTGAAATCGGCGCTCTCTTCGACCACCGGTTGACGCGCACCGTCACTCAAATGGATAACATCTTGTTTTCGACTCTCACCCTTAATCCGCAGCCGCTCCATATCGACGCCCATTATTGCGCGGCCGAAACCGAATGGGGAAAGCCGCTCATGAACTCGCTCTTCACGCTCGGTCTCATGATCGGCATCTCGGTCAATGATCTCACCGTTGGCACGACGATCGCCAATTTGGGCATGACCGAAGTCCGCTTTCCCGCGCCTCTTTTCGAAGGCGACACCGTTCGCGCGACGACCGAAATTGCCCGCAAGCGGCCCTCGCGCTCGCGGCCCAATGCCGGCCTTGTCGAATTCCTGCATAGAGCCTACCAGCAGGATGGCCGCCTCGTCGCCGAGTGCCGGCGCACCGCGCTTATCAGACGTCGAATGGCCTAAATCCATCGAGATTCACTCATGCGTTCTTTGCTCTTCATCCCCGCGGACAGCGAAAAGAAGCTCGCCAAGGGGCTTCTCACCGGCGCGGATGGCATCATCCTCGATCTGGAGGATGCCGTCGCATTGCCCGCCAAACAAAAGGCCCGAAAACTTGCGCATGACTTCCTTGCTTCGGCCTTGCGCGGCGAGGCGCGCCCGCGCCTTTATGTCCGCATCAATGCGCTGAGCTCGGGCCTCGCGGTGGCCGACCTCGAAGAGGTCATGCGGGCGCCGCCGGACGGCATCTTGCTTCCCAAAAGCCAAAGCGGTGCCTCGATCCAGCATCTCGGCGCGCTGCTCGCGGTGAAGGAAGCCGAGAATAATCTCGAGGATGGCGCGACGAGGATCATGGCGCTCATTACCGAGACGCCCGCCGCGCTGTTTCACATGGCGTCTTATACCGGCGCGAGCCATAGGCTCGCGGGGCTGGCCTGGGGCGGCGAGGACCTGGCGGCGGCGCTTGGCGCCGAGACCAACCGCGCCGCTGGCGGCGGCTACACGTTTCCCTTTCAAATGGTGCGCGGCCTCACTCTCTTCGCGGCGGCGGCGGCTGGCGTGCCAGCGATCGATGCGGTCTGCGGCAATTTTCGTGATCCTGGCCTGTTGCGCCGCGAATGCGAGGAGGCCGCGCGCGACGGTTTCACGGGAAAGCTCGCAATCCATCCGGGACAGATCGAGACCATAAACGAGATTTTTTCGCCTTCCCTCGAGGCGGTTGCGAAAGCGCGGGCGATCATCGCCGCCTTCGAGGCGGAGCCTGATGCAGGCGTCATCAATTTCGAAGGCGAGATGCTTGACGTCCCGCATCTTGCAAAAGCCCGGCGGTTGCTTGAGGCGGCCGGTAGACTTAAGAGGCAATAAAAAGCGAGGTTACTTCGCTAGAAAAGTTTTACCCAAGTATCACAGCGAGCGCGGCGCAACTTTCGCAGATCTATCAAAACAGTGCGAAATCGGGAGCCTTCGCGGCCGCGGCCGCCGGCACTGCGGGCCGCAAGCAATGTTCTCCATTGGTCCAGGCTGGAAGCGTCGAGGTTGGCTCGCCGCATGGCCTCGCCTATCCGTAAAAGCGCGGCTCTTTGAGATAAACGCTAAACGCCCAGGTCCCCGGCGGTGGATAACCAAAAGGTCCAACTAAAGCAGGCGGAAGCGACGAGAACGCAAAAACTTTCATACATCAAGGAAGGGGCGCAAATAATTGTTGAGTATGTATTGGTGAATGTGCTTATCATGAAATTAGCAAACCCCCTAAAGATTCTGCGCCCAAGCCCATCGGCTCAAGGCTCCCAAACAACCATAAAGGAGGACGCGACCATGTCAGCATACTTAATGCCCGGGCGGAAGCCCAACTCTGTAAGCCAGGATTTGGCAGCCCGTTCCGGCTCGTTTGGCCGTTTTGGCAAATTCAGAGCATCGATCACCGTGGCCGTTGTGCTAATCTTCAACGGCCTTGCCGCCGACTTCGTCAAGGCAGACCAAACCGACACGGCCACCGGCGCCGGCGCGCTTCATTCCAATACGGGCGAGGGCAACACCGCCGACGGCTACTACGCGCTCTTTTCGAATACCACTGCCCCTTACAATACCGCCATCGGCTTCGGGGCGCTCTATTCAAATACCATTGGCTATTTCAACACTGCCATCGGCGGCACGGCGCTCCTTTTCAATACCACGGGCTCTCTAAACACCGCCACCGGCCTTGGCGCGCTCTATTCCAATACCACCGGCTCTGACAATACCGCCAACGGCGGCGGGGCGCTCTATTCCAATACCACGGGCAATGACAACACCGCCACTGGCGTTTCGGCGCTCCGTGCGAATACCACGGGTCCTGGCAATACCGCCGACGGTTATCAAGCGCTCTATACCAATACCACGGGCCCTCGCAATACCGCTGCCGGCTATCAAGCGCTTTATTCTAGCACCAACGGCTCTGACAACACCGCCACCGGCTACCAAGCGCTCTATTCCAATACCTTCGGTGGCCTGAACACCGCCGCCGGCGTCGGCGCGCTCTATTCCGATACCACGGGCTCTGGCAATATGGCCGCCGGCTATCAAGCGCTTTATGAAAATACCACGGGCGGTCAAAACATCGCTATCGGCACCGAAGCGCTTTTTAACAATACCACTGGCGATTTTAATATCGTATTGGGTACCGTGGCGGGTGCGAACATCGTAGCGGGGATCCACAATATCGAAATTGGCACCTCAGGACCGGCCGATGAATCATTCATTATGCGCATAGGCGACCCCAACACTCAGGCCAGCACCTTTATCGCCGGCATCCGCGGCGTCACGACTGGCAATAGCAATGCCGTGGCGGTCTATATCGACAGCAATGGCCAACTCGGCACCATAAACTCCTCGGCGCGTTTTAAGGAAGACATTCAAGACATGGGCACGTACAGCCGCGGCCTCTACAATCTGCGGCCGGTGACCTATCACTACAAAGAGCCCGCGGGTAACGAGAACAAGCCTCTCGAATTCGGCTTAATTGCCGAGGAAGTGGCGCAAATTTATCCAGATTTGGTTGTTTATGGCCGCGATGGCCAGTTGGAGACCGTGCAATATCACAAACTCACGCCGATGCTGCTCAACGAAGTACAACGCCAGCACAGGGAGATTGCCGATTTACGGAGCGCCTTAGCGGCCTTAAGGGCAGAGTTGCACGCGGCCCTTGGCGGCCACAGCGTAAGAGCCGCTGTTCATACGGCGAGGCGGCGGATTGCCTCTCGTTCACCGGCGACGGTGGCCAGCCGTTGAACAAACGAGGGGACCTCAAGCGGCGCGGCGTGGTCCCGGCGGGCGATAATATCGCCGGGCCAAAAAAGGCCAACTGTAAAGAGGTACTCCCTGCAAATGGGGACGACTTTTTGCCGGGTCGTAAAGCAGGCCCTTTCTTTTACCGAAGAGAGACATCAATATTTCGCGATAATCGGGGCAGGGGCAAAAGTGTCGAATTTGTAGCTAAAGCCGGCTTGCACTTGGTTCTCTCTGAGTTGGAATCGCGATGTTACGACTAGGGGTGCGGCTAGGCCGGGAAAGGACGAGGAGGTGAGATTACCAAAACTCGAATAGCGGTATTCGCCACGGACAGACCAATTATCGGTAATTGCGTATTCGATCCCGCCACCGACCGTCCAGCCCGCGCGCGTCGTGGAGGAGCTCGCGGTGAGGCCTGGGAATCCGGTGAAGAATCCCGTTGTATCGGTGATGCTGGCGTTAAATCCCGCGAAGGCGACGCCACCTGTCGCGTAGAGCAAGCTATGGTCGAAGGCGATGCCGAAGCGCCCGCGTATCGAGCCCTGGATCTCCGAGCGAGTGAAGGCATTCACTGCCCCGAGATCATTTCCGAAAATATCCGTAACCGTGCCAAAAAAGGTCCTTTGCAAGCCGGTCCCGTCGACAGAACCTTCGAGCCCCACCACCCATTGGCTGAATTGGTAATTATAGCCGACGTGAGCACCGCCGATCACACCTTGCGGACCGCCTTTACTGAAGGTCGCGAAGAAATAGTCACCGAAGGGATCGATGGCGGACACACTTGGGATCGTCACGTTTTGCTCCCAGGCGAAACCGATCTGGCCGCCAACATAGATACCCGTCCATGTGAAGACGGGGATCGGAGGAGGGGGCGGACCAAGGTCGGCGGCAAGAGCGGGCCCGCTAAGTGCAAGAGCACATAAGGGTGCCAAGAAAAATTGCCGGCGCATGGTTTCCCCTTGGAAATACTCGAATTTAGATAGCCTATACCGTTTTGCCGCACTGCCAACACGCATCGGCCTCGGGACTATCTTTTTGCTGGGGAGTGTGGCCGTGGCGCAACGATGCAAAAATAAACGGCACCGCGAGGGTCGATGTTGCTGACTGGCGCGTCAGCTTACCCGGAGGCCAGACGCGCTGCGAATGCATAAACGGCAGGATTCATTCAACGTCGGGGCGGCATTTCACGCCGGGGTTTGAAATGCCGCCTGATTTATTCGATCGCTTCCTTTCGCCAACGATCAGGCGAGATCAAAACGGTCGGCGTTCATCACTTTGGCCCACGCCGCCGCGAAGTCTTTCGCAAACTTCTCGCCCGAGTCGGCGCACGCATAAACTTCCGCGAGGGCGCGCAGCTCCGAGTGCGAACCGAAGATGAGGTCGACACGTGAGCCGGTCCATTTGATCTCGCCCGTCTTGCGGTCACGCCCCTCGTAGACGCCGTCAGGACCGGCCGCCGGCCGCCATTCTGTGCCCATGTCGAGCAGGTTGACGAAGAAGTCATTCGTGAGCGTCTCCGGCCGCTTGGTGAAGACGCCGTGTGGAGAGGCGCCGGCATTGGCGCCAAGGACGCGCAGGCCGCCGATGAGGACCGTCATCTCGGGCGCGGTCAGCGTCAGCAATTGCGCCCGGTCCACCAACAGCTCCTCGGGCGACAGGCGCTGCTTGCCGCCGAGATAATTGCGGAACCCGTCGGCGGCCGGCTCGAGCGGCGCGAAGGATTCGACGTCGGTTTGCTCTTGCGAGGCGTCCGTGCGCCCCGGCGTGAAGGGGACCTTCACATCATACCCCGCGCCCCTGGCCGCCTGCTCGATCGCCGCGCTGCCGCCAAGCACGATGAGGTCGGCGAGCGAGACCTTTTTGCCGCTCGATTGCGACGCGTTAAACTCTTTTTGGATCACTTCGAGCGTCGGCAGCACTTTTGCCAGCTGAGCCGGCTGGTTGATCTCCCAGTCCTTTTGCGGCGCGAGCCGAACGCGGGCGCCGTTGGCGCCGCCGCGCTTGTCGGAGCCACGGAAGGTCGAAGCCGACGCCCAAGACGTCGAAACGAGTTCGGAAACGGAGAGGCCGGATGCGAGAATTTTCGCCTTCAGGGCGGCGATGTCCTGCTCGCCGATCAGCGGATGGTCCACGGCGGGGATCGGATCTTGCCAGATCAGCTCCTCCTTCGGAACGAGCGGGCCGAGGTAGCGCACGATCGGGCCCATGTCGCGGTGCGTCAGCTTAAACCACGCCCGCGCGAAGGCGTCGGCGAACTGATCCGGATTTTCATAAAAGCGCCGGGAAATTTTTTCGTAAGCCGGGTCGAAGCGCAAGGAGAGATCGGTGGTTAGCATGGAAGGCGCATGGCGCTTCGACGGGTCGTGCGCATCCGGCACGGTAGCGGTGCCCGCGCCATTCTTCGGCTTCCACTGATAGGCGCCGCCCGGGCTCTGCGTCAGTTCCCACTCATAGCCGAAGAGGTTCCAGAAATAATTGCTGCTCCATCTCGTTGGCGTCGTGGTCCAAATGACCTCGATACCGCTGGTGATCGCGTCATTGCCTTTACCCGTGCCGAATTTATTCGTCCAGCCGAGGCCCTGCTCCTCGATGGAAGCAGCCTCGGGTTCGGCGCCGACATATTGACCAGAGTCGGCGGCGCCGTGGGTTTTACCAAAGGTGTGCCCGCCGGCGATGAGCGCGACGGTCTCCTCGTCGTTCATCGCCATGCGGCGGAAGGTCTCGCGGATGTCGCGCGCCGCGGCGATGGGATCTGGCTTGCCATTCGGCCCTTGCGGGTTGACGTAGATGAGACCCATCTGCACCGCGCCGAGCGGATTTTGCAGGTCACGGTCGCCGGAATAGCGCTTATCCGCCAGCCACTCGCCTTCGGGGCCCCAGAAGATGTCCTCGTCGGGCTCCCATGTATCGGCGCGGCCGCCGCCGAAACCGAAGGTTTTAAAGCCCATCGACTCGAGGGCGACGTTGCCGGCGAGGATCAAGAGATCGGCCCAGGAAATTTTCTGGCCGTATTTCTGCTTGATCGGCCACAGAAGCCGGCGCGCCTTGTCGAGGTTGGCGTTGTCCGGCCAGCTATTGGTCGGCGCGAAGCGCTGCTGGCCGCGACCGGCGCCGCCCCGGCCATCGCCGATGCGATAGGTGCCGGCGGCGTGCCACGCCATCCGGATGAAGAGGCCGCCGTAATGGCCAAAGTCAGCCGGCCACCAATCCTGCGAATCCGTCATCAGGGCAGTGAGGTCGCCGATCACGGCATTAAGGTCGAGGCTCTTGAATTCCTTCGCGTAATCAAATGCCTCGCCCATTGGATTGGAGCGGCTCGAGTGCGCGCGAAGAACCTGAAGGTTCAGCTGGTTCGGCCACCAGTCCAGGTTCGCATAGGCGCGAGTCTCGCCCGCAACCGGGCATTTGCTTTCGATCCCCATGGTTCTCTCCGATCGTGTTTTGTTTTTTGCTCGATATACTAGGATCATCAATCCTTGGCCAGCGCGATGAAATGTGTCCGCGGCGGCGGGATTGACGGGTTCCGGGCGGGAACCTTACCAAAATGTTTCACGTGAAACTTTTTCGTCCGATCGGCGCAATAATCTTACAACCCGCCCGGACTGGCGGACCGAAGCGCAAAAAGTACGATAGCAGCGAAAACTTGTCTTTTTACGCGGCCGGCAACAATTGATGGATTTGGGCAATCAAGCGCTCCATGACGACAGGCTTGGCGAGCGCGGGAGCGCCGCGGAACACGGGAGCTTGCTGCATTTCGCTATAGCCCGATAGCGTGACGAATGGAATTTCGCGGCGCAAAAGCTCCTGCGCGATGGGCTCGGAGGACTCCGTGCCGAGGTTTATATCGAGCACGGCGGCATCGCAGCCTTGGCCCGCCAGAAGATCAAGCCCCTCCCACGCGCAACTCGCCGGTCCCACGACGGCGAACCCAGCCGCCTCCAGCTCCTCGGACAAAAAAAGGCCGATCAGCGGCTCGTCCTCGACGACGAGGATGCGTTTCACGGAAGGCGGCTCCCAGTCACCCGACATCCTGCTCGACGACGTGCGCCGCCGGGCAGGTCAACCGCCACTTAAGGCCGGAAGCCGCATAATCAAGGGTCACGGTGCCTTTCGTGCTAAGCTTCGTCATTGTATCGATGACGATGGTGCCAAAGCCGTGCTGCATCGGTGGCGATACACGCGGGCCACCGCGCTCCTTCCAATTCAAGATGAAGTTGCCGCCTTCGAGGCGCCAGCCGATATCGATGCGGCCTCTCTTGCTGGAAAGCGCGCCATATTTTGCCGCGTTGGTCGCGAGCTCGTGCAAGGCAAGGCCGATCGCCTGTGCCGCCGAGGCCGTGAGCCAAAGCGGTGGACCATCGACGGCGATCCGCTCGGGATCGGCGAAATGCGCTAATTGGCCGCGTACCAAATCATTGAGGCCGATGCCGCGCCAATCACTGCGCACGAGCAGATCCTGATTGGCGGAAAGCGCTTGCAGGCGCTGCGAAAACTTATCGATGAATTCGGCGGGATCGCGGGCGGCGGTCTGCGTGGCAATCGCTTGCACGATCGTCAACAGATTTTTGGCCCGGTGGTTGACCTCGCGCAAGAGAAACTCGACGCGCTCTTCATGCCGCTTGCGCTCGGTGAGATCGGTCACCAAGACAATGATATTCGTTGGGCGGTGATCGCGGCCGCGCATAAGCGCAATGAATTTGTGCGCCCAGATTTCTTCGCCGGATTTGCCCACGCAGCGGCCGAAGGTTTCAAACGCGGGGATCTCTCCCGCCAAAAGCCGCTCTATCTCAAGGAGGCTCGCATCGGCCTCATCCGGATGAAAGAGCTCTTTAAAGCTCGTGCCGCGGAGCTCGGCTTCCCTATAGCCGAGCATGCGGCAATAGGCCGGATTGCAGCTTAAAATTTTGCCGGAAGGATCGACGACCGCGATACCCGTGCCCGCGTGGTCATAAATGCCGTGATAACGCTCCTCGCTCTGGCGCAGCGCTTCCTCGGCCTCGCAGCGCTCGATAAAACTCTCGGCTAAGCGCGCATAAAGATCCAAATGCCGGAATTCCCCCTCGGAGGGTCGATGCGGCAAGCGCCAATGCGTCGAGATCATGCCGCGCGGCTTGCCGTCGCGGCCGATCAGCGGAGTCGACTGCACCGCGCGGTAGCCGGCAGATCGCGCGATGGCGCGCATTGGCGCGTAGAGTTCGTCCGCCTCGACATCCTCGATCATTGTGCGCGCGCCAGACCGCAGCGCGCGTTCGCAGCCGGAGTCATCCTCCGTCGAGACTTCGCGGAAGAAATCGAGAAACTCTTGGCTGAAGCCGCGTTGCGCCGCAATCCGCAGGACGCCGCCTTGCAGCAGTTGGACGTTGCCCATGTCGGCGCCAAGCATGTCTATGGTCGCCTCGAGCATCTCTTCGATGCCTTCCTGCGTACTTGGCATCCGCCACAGCCGCGAACTCAAGGTGTTGAGCTTGGCGAGCTCTTCCGCTTCCACCGCCAATTGCCGTTCGCTCTCGCGCAGGGCTTCCTCGGCCGCTTTGAGCGCGCCGATGTCCTCGATCACCGAGACGAAATAATCAACGGAGTGATCAGGCTTTCGCACGCAACCGGCCGCGAGCCTGATCCATACAATCGAACCATCTTTACGGATATAGCGCTTGTCCATCCCAAAACTGTCGATTTCGCCGGCGAGCAAGCGTCGAGTCTGTGCAAGATCGGCCTCGAGGTCCCCCGGGTAGGTGATGTCCTGAAATGTTTTTGTTGTCAGCTCGTCCGCCGTATAGCCGGTAATCTCGCAAAGACGCTCATTGACGCGCAGCCATCGCCCATCCGGCGCGATGTGGGCTATTCCGACAGCGGCGTTTTCGAAAATCGAACGAAACAGCACCTCGCTCTTACGCAGCGCTTCCTCGGCCTGCTTGCGTTCGGTGATGTCGAGGACGATGCCCGCCATCCGTTCCACTTTGCCCGAGGCATCACGCTCGGCGCGGCCGATGTTGAGCATCCAGCACTCGCCACGACTTGGGTGGAGAATGCGGAACTCTTCTCGCCAGTCATTGTCTGAAGGCGTTGCCAGCATGGCTTCGAGCCGGGCGAGGACGCGATCGCGGTCGTCTGGATGAAGCCGGCCGACCCAGGCGTCGAATGAGCGCGGGGCTCCTTGCTCGAACCCGTAAAGGGCATGGTGGCGATCGTCCCAAATCGATTCATTGGTGAGCGCGTTCCAGCCCCAAATGCCTGCTTGCGATGCCTCGAGTGCCATTTGCAGCTGTCGCTGGCTATGGCGTATCTGCTCCTCGGCTTTTTTGCGTGCGGTGATGTTGAGCGCGATGCCCGCCATGCGAACGGCGCGGCCGTTCTCGAAAAGGGCGCTCCCCTTTGCATGGATCCAGCGCACCGTGCCATCGGGCCAGATGGCGCGGTACTCGATATCGTAATCCTCGGCGCCGCCGCTTTCGAGGCAGGCACGGACTGCGCGGTCCGTGTACCCGCGGTCGCTCGGATGGATTGCCGCGAGGAAGCGCGCATAGGACATGGGCTCGTCCGGCGGCAGGCCAAAGAGCTGCTTGCAGAGCGCCGACCATTCGAGCCGGTCAGCTTCGAGGTCCCAATCCCAGCGGCCGACTTCCGCCCGCGCGGTAACGAAGCGGAACCGCTCCTCGCTCTTGCGCAGCGCCTCTTCCGCCTGTTTGCCGGCGGAAATATCGGCGATGGCCGCGATGACGCGCAGCGGCTGGCCCTGGCCGTCGCGGATCAGATTGATGGTGACTCGCGTCCATACCGTGCCGCCATCTTTCCGGATATAGCGTTTGTCGAGATCGAAAGCGGCGGCTTCCCCGGCCATGAGGCGTTGCACGCCGGCGCGGTTGCGCTCGCGGTCATCCGGATGGGTGATGTCAAAGACGGTCAGGTCATGGAGCTCTGCTTCGCTATAGCCCGTGAGCTGGCAATAAGCGGCATTGGCACGCAGGAAACGGAAAGTGCGCGGATCGACCTCCACCTTGCCGACGCTGCTGGCGTCGAACATCGCGCGGTAGCGGGCCTCGCTTTCGAACAGTACCTCTTCCACATGCTTTTGCCCGGTAATGTCGCGCGATGCCGCAATGAGGCGGGAGGGGCGCCCATCCGGTCCAAAGATGGGGGTGATAATGACGTCCCACCATTTCGGCGTGCCCTTGACCGTCGGGCAGAAGCCCGAAAACCGGCCAGTGCCGCCTCCCCTCGCTTCCTCCAAGGCCCGCTCGATTTCGGGGCGGGCGCTCGCCGGCCATAACGTGTGCGATGGGCGGCCGCAAATGGTCGAGAAATCATCGATCTCCATCATGAGGCGACCGTTGCGGTTCATGTCCTCGATGACGCCATCGAGGGTCAAAATCTTCAAGCAATCAGGGCTCGATTCGAAAACGCTACGGCTAAAATTTTCGCTCTCGCGCAGAGCCTCCTCGCGCTGCTTGCGCGCGGTGATGTCACGAACGGCGCCGAAGGCGCGCAGCGGCCGCCCCTTCGCGCCGAATTCGACCCGTCCCTTGTCTTCGAGCCAGCGCATCGAGCCATCGGGAAGGAGCACGCGGAATTCCACGTGGTAATCATGCGCGGCGCGCGGATCACGCGAGCGTATGGCCTCCCTTTCGATCTCGGGCCGGTCGTCGGGATGCACGCGGGAGATAAAGAGGTCGAGCGAAGCTGGCTCGTCCGCACCAACGCCGATGAGCTCGCGCGCCTGCGCCGACCAGAAAGGCTCGCCCGTCCTAAAATCGAATTCCCAATGACCGAGGCCGACAACATCTTGGGCGAGCCGCAGCCGCGCCTCGCTTTCGCGGAGCTGGCGCTCGGTCTGCCGCTGTGTTTCGGCCAGCTGAAAGAGCCGCACGGCGCCGCGGATGGCGAGGATGAGAGCATAAGCATCGAAACGGCTCTTGATGAGGCAATCGAGCGCGCCCGCCTTCATGGCGGCGGTCGCGACATCCGCGTCGGCGTCGCTGGTCAGCATGATGACGGCGCAGGGCATAAGGCCGTCGGGGCGGCGCAGGCGCTCCAGCGCTTGGAGCCCGTCGAGGTCCGGCAGGCTCTGGTCGAGCAGGATGCAGTCGGGCGAAAACGTCGCGGCGAGCTTGAGACCTTCCCCGGCCGTCGCCGCCTCTTTCACGACAAAGCCGCGGCCCTCGAGAGCCAGGCGCACGCCGAGCCGGTCCTGCGGCGTGTCGTCGATGAGGAGCACGTCCAGCCTGGCTCCAATGCCACTGGCTTGTGCCACGGTGAGGTTGCGCGTTTCCATCTCTTCGATTTTGGTGGCTCAACCAAAAGGCTGCTATAGCGATGAGGTTAAGCTATCGCTTCGCCCATTATAGAGGCATAGACGCTCGCGCCATAACAAAAATCAATGAGCCGGTGGAAGAGGTGTGGGAAATGCGAGCGCGGGGCGTAAGCCAAGGGTCCAAAAGAGGCCGCGGGGCAGGGGCCTCGCCGCCATTGCCGTTGTGCTAGGCCGCGAGCGCCGGTCTTCTCCCTCGCTCAAGAACTGGCGCATGGCGGGGACTTTGGCGAGGCGGCGCGCCGGTTATCCTTGGAAAAGCCGCGCCTCGTGAAAACGCTCGGACGCCCGATCAATCCTTGACGCTGGTTTCGGGCCGGTCAGTGCCCGGCGACTCATCCGTGTGCCAGCGGCCTTCTTCATCTTCATAGGAGATATCGGTCGTCTCGCCTGGCAGTTCCTGCTCGCGGGCGGCGAGCTGCGCTGCCGCGTGGGCGGCTTCATGTGTCGGAAAAGTTTCCGAGTAAACGCCTTGCACGCGGTAGGCCCAGCCGCCCGCGTGTTCGACCACCTCATAGATGAGTTTTGTCATGAGGCATGCCTCAGATCAGGAACAGCCGCGGCCGCCGACCACGCCGAAAACCTGGTTCGTAGAATAGCTCGACTCCCCGGAGGCCAGCAACACATAAAGAGGGCGAGCTCGGCAGGCTGCGCGGCCCGTCCCATCGGGGTGTTGTTGCCGAACTTCGGGATTTTGCTTGGCGGCGGGCCGCCTGTGACTTGCTAGGGTGTCCACACCGGTCCCGGAGCCAAGGCGTTGACCCTGACCCCGTCAAGTTGAGCAAAGTCGAATCCCGCAGGACGCCATCGAGGCTTACGAGGCTTTCGATAAGCGGAAGCCAGGATGGATTAAGGTCGAATTGAAGTCGCGCGCCGGTTAAGGCGAGTGTGCGCTCGGCAAAATAGCGCGAGCGCTGGCTCAATACTACTGTGTCTCAATGTTCCGGCCGGGAACAGTCCTTGCGATTTCATCTCGAGGGCTTGATCACCGCTTTCGTGTCCGGGCTGTGATCGAAATCCCTGGCCTACCGCTACTTTGGCACTCAAGCCTCGAAAGAACTCGCTTCGCTCTGAACTTGCGAAAAGTTTTAGCTCGAAAACGATTGAAATTCTGTGCGCAGGCGCACGTGACTGAGCTCTTGATAAGGGGCCCCCGCACACCGTCCTTATCGGCCTGCCAGCAATGAGCGGCGACGATACAAGAATGATCACCAGGCGCGTAAGAACTGAGCGCCGCGGATAGTTCAGAGCTCCAGCCGGCTGCTCGGGAGGGCGGCCGCGCGGCGGCTTCGCACAAATGCAAGCTCGGGCGAGACTCGCCGAAGCAGAGCCGACGGCATCAGGAACAATAGAGTGGCGGCGAGCAATATACATTCGAACATGAGAAAATCTCCTACATCTGGGAGGAGTAAGGCAATCCTCATGCCAAAAGCGCTGCGCCAGTGGCTTAAAGCCCTTCGAACAAGGCCGTCGAAAGATAGCGCTCGGCGAATGAGGGGATCACGAGCACGATATTCTTCCCCTCGTATTCAGGCCGGATGCCCACTTCAATCGCGGCGGCGATGGCGGCGCCCGAAGAAATCCCGACCGGTATTCCTTCCAGCCGGGCCGTGAGGCGCGCCAGATCAAAAGCTGTCTGGTTGCCGACGGTCAAAACTTCGTCAATCACGGAGCAGTCGAGGATCGCCGGGACAAAGCCCGCGCCGATGCCCTGGATTTTATGCGGCCCCGGCTGCCCGCCGGAGAGCACCGGCGAATCCTCCGGTTCGACGGCAATAATTTTAAGCTGAGGCCGGCGCGGCTTAAGCATCTGCGCGACGCCGGTGATCGTGCCACCGGTGCCGACACCAGAGACAAAAGCATCGATCTCGCCTTGCGTATCGTTCCAGATCTCTTCCGCCGTCGTGAGGCGGTGAATCTCGACGTTCGCCGGATTTTCAAATTGCTTGGGAATGACCGCGTCAGGTGTCGACTGGGCGAGCTCCTGCGCCTTGAGGATTGCGCCTTTCATCCCCTGCGCGGCGGGGGTGAGAACGAGCTCCGCGCCAAGCAGCGCCAGCATTTTGCGGCGCTCGATGGACATCGATTCGGGCATCACCAGAAGGAGGCGATAGCCGCGCGCCGCCGCGACGAAGGCGAGGGCGATCCCGGTGTTGCCGGATGTCGGCTCGATCAGCGTTGTCTTGCCGGGCGCGATCTTGCCTTGCGCCTCCATGACCGAGATCATATGGACGCCGATCCGGTCCTTGACGCTGGCAACGGGATTGAAGAATTCGAGCTTGCCTAAAAGGTTGGCCTTGACGCCTTTTTCCCTGGCAATTTTGCGAAGGCGCACGAGAGGCGTATCGCCGATGGTTTCGGTGATCGATTCGTAAATGCGGCCGCGCCCGGGCCAATGCGCGCTTTTAGCGCTCGCGGATGACTTGATAGCGGCGTCGGCCATGTTCTCTCCAGTTCAATCCTTCACCGGCCGCAAGTGGCCGGCCGCTGCCGCCAGCCCTCAAAGAGGGCCGTAAAGACGCGGCAATATAATCGAGGAAGAAGGTTAAGCAATAAAGGGATGCGCGAGGGCGGAACCCGCGAGGGGCGAGCGAATTTCCATCTTCCAGGCCGGTTAGTGAAAGCCAAACCCTCATGCGAAGCAAAATCAGGCCGATCGCCGCCAGCGCCGCGCTCGTTCTGGCATCCTCCTGCGGCCCGCCCGCCGGCGTCGGAAACTATGACCGGAGAAGTTATGACGCCGGCTTCGCCGATGGCCGGCTTGCGACCTGCAATCGCTTCGATCCCGGCCTCTTGGCACAGCTCGAAGAGGCTGACATCTGTCCGCCCGAGAACGAGGCGCCATCAGCTGTCAAAGAGGAGGCTCTCAAATGAGGTCTTCGAAAGCATCCTCTATAGAGGGGCGCCCGCCTTAATCACGCGGCTGCGGGACGATACGGATGTAAGGCCGCGGCGCCTGCCAGCCATGGGGGTAGATCTTCTTGGCTTCCTCGTCCGAGACCGAGCCTGCGATGATGACGTCCTCGCCTTGCTTCCAATTCACGGGGGTGGCGACCCGATGTTTCGCGGTGAGCTGCAGCGAGTCGATCACGCGCAGAATTTCATCAAAATTGCGCCCCGTGGTCATTGGGTAGACGAGGATCAATTTGATTTTTTTATCGGGTCCAATGACGAACACATTGCGCACCGTCTGATTATCCGCTGGCGTGCGCGTCGATGAATCGCCCGAAGTGCTGGCTGGCAGCATGCCGTAGAGTTTCGAGACCTCGAGATCTGGATCGCCAATCATCGGGTAATTGGGGGCGGCTCCCTGCGTCTCCGCGATATCATTTGACCATTTGGCATGGTTGCCGACCGGATCGACGCTAAGGCCAATGATTTTCGTATTGCGGCGATCAAATTCCGGTTTGAGCTTCGCCATGTAGCCGAGCTCGGTGGTGCAGACGGGGGTAAAATCCTTCGGGTGCGAGAACAAAACGCCCCATGAATTGCCGAGCCATTCATGAAATCGGATCTTGCCAATCGTCGTGTCAGCCTCGAAATCAGGCGCCGTATTGCCGAGTTGAAGTGTCATTAAACGTCCTCCGGATAGTCGAGCCCTGTGGTTAAGGCTTCGGTTTCGTGAAGTATCATCGGTTCGCAGCGCACATATAGACCCCCTTGGGGGCGATCAAAAGAGGCGGGATGAGTACTTCCGCCGCCGATCAGGCGGGCGCGCTGCTTTTGACGGACTCCCGCGAGGAAACTTCAACCGCCTCGATCGCCGCGGGAGGATTTTCGAAACCGACGATCTCGATTTTTGTCGCGGCCACGGGGGAATCGAAAAATTTTTCTGCTTTGAAACGCCGGAAAATCTCAAAGTTCAAATCGCTTTTGACGCGGAAGCTTGTTTCGACATCGGCGACGAAAACGCGCAGCTCGAAATTGAGCGACGTGGCTGACATTCCCGTAAAAAGGATTTGCGGAGCGGGGATCGTCAGGACAATCGAATTCGCCTTGGCGATGGCGAGCAAGACCTCGCGAACTTTCTCGGGCTCGGCGGTGGGCACGACGGTCAGCGGAATGACGATGCGCCCGGTCCGGTCATTGCGCACGAGGTTCGTCACGACGCCGCTGACAAGATTGGAGTTTGGAATGATGACCTGCGCCCGATCGAAAGTCTCGACTTCGGTCGAGCGGACATTGATCCGTCGGACATAGCCTTGATCGCCGCCGACGATGATCCAATCCCCCACGCGGACGGCGCGCTCCCACAGCAGGATCAAGCCAGAGACGAAGTTATTGACAATCGACTGCAGCCCGAAACCTATCCCGACCGAGAGGGCGCCGGCCAAGAGAGCAAGTTTTTCGAAATTTAGTCCGAGGTAACCAAGGGAAAGAGCGGCAGCTAAAAGAAAATTGAGATAGCCGAGACTCGTGCGGATAGAATTGCGCAGGCCGAGATCGAATTTTAAATGAGGAAAGAGCTTTCCATCAAGCCATTGGATGACGGCGTGCAGGATGGCGAACGCGAGGGCAAAAAGGCCAATCGCAACGAAAACATTGAAGGGCGAGACCGTCACATCGCCGATTTGGAAGCCGAAAAAAGCCGCGTTGAAATCGATCGGAACGTCGCTCCGGCGCAGCCCCCACGGGGCCAGCAGAAGAGAAGCGGCAATGGCAAAGAGCGCAAGCCGGAAGACGCCCGATAAAAGCACACCCATCAACTCGAGCGAGTTGCGGTCAAATCCAATGCTGGCAATGAGCCGGTGGCCCGCCCGAGCCTTTGGCGAAAGTCCCGCGCTTACCGCCTCTTCGAAAAGCGCGATCAGAAGGAACAGCAGGCTGGCGACGGCGCCCAGCCGGAAAAACTGCTCGAACACAAAACTGCCGAACGCGACATAGCCAGCCAGATCGGCAGTAATAATTACGAAGGCCACGACAAAGGACACGAGGCGGACAAGATCGAACCAGCCCCGCTCGGTTGTGATTTCCGGCCCAAAACACTCTTCGCTCTCGGCGTCGCTGCCAAACCGCCACAGCTCCGCGACGAGCATTAGGGCGCCTAGCATCGCAGCTAAGCCGCGCAAGGTTACGGCAAAAGGCAAGGATGCGCCGACAATGTTATTGAGAGCCTCAAATAGACCCGTCACAGACACAAAAAAGGCGACGCCAATGGCGGCGCGGACGAGGCTTGCGGCGGCCCGGTCGTCGATCTTGAGAAGCCGCCAATTCGGACGCCGTGGCGCGAAGAGGCCAATGGCAACAGCGGCCGTGGCGATGATGCGCATGATCGCCCCGCCGAAAGCTGCGGCGAATGGCAGCAACCGCGTGTTTTCTAGCCCGAACGAGTGGAAAACGTAGCCTGCGATTGAAATCGCCACGGCCGCGGGAATGGAAATGAGAATGGTCACCCGCCAAGCCGCCAAAATTTTCGAAAACCGGTTCGGTTTCTCAATAGCCGGATTGCGCGAGGCGAGACGCGAGGCAAGCCACGAAAAAGGCAGAATGAGCAGGATCAAAAGGCCAAGGCCGCCCCAAATAAAGAGCGGGCGGTAACTATCGAATCGCTCGTTGATCGCGCCGATCCAATCGGCAAAAACAGCCCTGATGGCAGCGATATCGGCCGGCGCTTCGTGCCAGACATCCGTCCATAGCGTAGGATTCGCGAGGCTCCTCACTTGCGCGAACAATGAGCGGGTGAAGAGAGCCCGCCGCCGCGCCGTGATGTCTGTCCCTATCTGGTCGGCCTGCACCGCTAGCAGGCGGGCCCGTTTTATCAGCTCATCCGTATCATTGAAGAGCTTCTGCTGGGCCGAGCGTTCCGCGGTGACCCCCGGGCTCTCCGCCGGCGCGTTGTCGCCCGGGGGAGAGCCCAGCTGGTCGAGCCGTGTCTTGATATCGGCAAGGCGAGGTGTCAGCCGGCCGAGCAGATTAGCGATCGATGCCGAAAGCGCGTCGATCTGCTCGTGAAGATCCGCTAGGGAAGCGTCGGTCAGTTCGTGCTTTTCGAGGCTTGCCTCAATTTGGCTGAGCGAAGCGCCGAGCTTATCGAGCGCCGGACCAATCGGCGCTTGCTCCGCCAGCGGCGGCTGGGACGGCTGCAACGGCGCGGTCTGAGCCGTTGGCTGATCCTGCGGCGCCGGTTGAGCGGCATCGGTTTTTTGCCCCTTGCCGCGGCTTTGTGCCGGCGCGTTGTTTTGCGCGATTTGGCCCTGTTTCTCAGTTAGCCCGGCTCTGGCATTCACCTCGCCCGGCACAAGAGTCACCGCGAGAAGCAAGAGGATGAGGCCGAACGCTAGAACAACAGATTTGAGCAAGGCGCCCTCGATATCTTGGAGCGAGCGGATCTTCGCCGATAAACCTCGAATTTGTCAAAAACTCTGTCAGGCAACAGCGGCTGGTTATCACCTCGGGGTGATGACCGGGGGGCTAATCCTGCGGTTCGTCCGCGTCGAGAGCATGCGCTTGACCGTTGTAATCGGTGATCTCATACATCCCGCTCGCATGCCGCCTAAGATACTCGGGACCAATTGGCGATTTGCCATGGCCGCCAGGAATATCGAGAACGAAGCGTGGCTGGCAAAGGCCGGATAGACGCCCGTGCAATTGGCGCATCAGCTCGCGTCCCTTTTCGATAGGCACGCGGAAATGCGCCGTCCCCGGCGCCGGATCCAGATGGTGCAGGTAATAAGGCTTCACGCGGGCTTCGACGAGGGCCCGCATGAGCGCGGAAAGTGTGCCGATGTCATCGTTAACGCCGCGCAGAAGCACGCTCTGACTGACCATTGGGATCCCGGCATCGACGAGTGTTGCGCAGGCGCTCCGGGCGGTGGCCGATAATTCTCTCGGATGATTGGCGTGCAAGGCGACATAGACGGATTTTCCCGAGGCGAGGAGCACCCCGGCGAGGTGTGCCGTGACGCGTTCGGGGTCGGCGACGGGGGCGCGTGTGTGGAGCCGGAGGATTTTCACGTGATCGATCTCCTTGAGCCGCTCCATCACGCCCGCCAGCCTTCGGTCGGAAAGGACAAGAGGATCGCCTCCGGTTAAAATCACCTCCCAAACCTCGTCGTGCTGCTCGATGTAGCGGATCGCGGCCGCGAGCGCGACAGGCGAGAGTGGGCTCGGCCCGTTCGGCCCGACCGCCGCGCGGCGGAAGCAAAACCGGCAATAGACCGGACAGGTATGCAGTAACTTCAAGAGGACCCTGTCCGGGTAACGGTGAACAATGCCTTCGACGGGGCTAAATTTTTGGTCGCCCGTCGGATCGGCTCGTTCATCCGGATGCTTTATGAGTTCGGCGGCGCTGGGCACGAATTGCCGGCCGACGGGATCCCTGGCATCGGCCGGATCTATCATCGCCGCGAGGGCCGGCGTGATTCCGATGGCGTAAGTCCTCGCCAGCCGATCGATGGCTTGCTCCTGCGACGCGGGCAAAAGTCCCGCTTGCACGAGATCCGAGGCCGAGCGCAACGTGCTTCTAAAATTGCTCATTTTTGCGGCTAAGCCGGCGCGACCGGGGTCCATATGACCTGCTCGACATCGGAAGCGCCGGTCGTCAGCATGACCAGCCGGTCGAATCCGAGCGCGATACCGCTGGCGGGAGGCATGGTGGCGAGCGCTTGCAAAAAATCCTCATCGATGGGGTAAGAGCGCGAATAGATTTTCTGCCGCTGAGCCTCGGCTTCTTCGAAGCGGCGCCTTTGTTCTGCCGCGTCCATCAATTCGCCGAAAGCATTGGCGAGCTCGACGCCGCAAGCATAGAGCTCGAACCGCTCGGCGAAACGGCGGTCATCCTGCAATTTCGCGAGGGCGGCCTCGCTCGCCGGATAATCCAAAAGGATGGTGGGGCGGCCATGCCCGAGCATGGGCTCAATCTTGGCGGATAGGATTTTGCTAAAAACATCCCGCCAGCTATCATCGGGTGTTACTCTAATCCCGTGGCCGCTGGCGCTCTCCGCAAGTTTTTGCCGATCTCCTTCCGGGCCGTCGAGCGTCGCCAAAAGGTCGATACCGGCATAGCGGTCGAAGGCCTCGGCGACGCTGAGGACCTCGGGTTCGGCGAAGGGATCGGCGATATGCCCTCGGAAGCACAGCTCGCGGGCGCCTGCCGCGCTTGCGGTGGCGGCGAGAAGGCCCATGCAATCCTCCACGAGCCTCTGGTAAGTTTCGCCCGCGCGGTACCATTCGAGCAGGGTGAACTCCGGGTGGTGGAGCCGCCCTCGCTCGCCGTTGCGAAAGGCGTGCGTAAGGATGAAAATGCGCTGTTCCCCGGCGGCAAGCAGTTTTTTGGCGCCAAACTCAGGCGAGCTATGGAGGAAGCGGGTCGATTTCTCTGCGCCGTCAAACAGTTCCGTTTGGAAGGCTCGAATATGGGCTTCATGGCCAGGCGAAATCTGCAGCGCGGCCGTGTCGACCTCGATAAACCCTTGGTTGGTAAAAAAGGCCCGGGCGCTGGCCGCCATTTTGGCGCGGCTCACCAGAAATGGCCGGCGGTCACGGTGAATATGAGGGGTCCACCAAGGCGTTGGCCGGGAGAAAAATGTGCTCATTGCAAGGTTTCACCGAAAGACTTTTGGTCACGCCTTGATTTGCTGGGCGGTCTCTTTTTATCAGTGGCTGGAAAATCGGCTAGCGGAAAACGGCGGGTTGGCTATGGTGCCACCGCCGCTGCTAAGTGTGCAGCTTAGGCTCCCAGCTCGCAAAAGTTTGGAGTCGTAAGCCTAAAGGATTCATTGAAAGGCGAAGCCAGTGAAAGTTATTGCCAGCTCAATCCGAAAAGGCAACATCATCGAGAAGGATGACGGCCAGCTTTATGTCGTTTTGACGGCCGAAAGTTTTCATCCCGGCAAAGGCACGCCAACGACTCAGATCGACATGCGCCGGCTTTCCGACGGTGTCAAAACAACGGAGCGCTATAAGACGACCGAGCAGGTCGAACGAGCCTTCGTGGAAGACTCGAATTTTAACTATCTGTTTCAGGACGCCGCGGGCTACCACTTCATGAATAGCGACACTTACGAGCAGATCACCGTGCCGGCTGAAGTGATTGGCGAGCAGGCCAACTATCTGCAAGAGGGCATGGCATGCGTCTTGTCGGTCTTCAACGGTGTGGCTGTCGCCATTCAATTGCCGGCGCGTGTTACCTTGGAAGTCGTCGAGACCGAGCCTGCAATGAAGGGCCAGACAGCGTCCTCCTCTTACAAGCCGGCAAAGCTTTCGAATGGCGTCCGCATTATGGTGCCGCCGCATATTACCACCGGCGTCCGCGTCATTGTGCAAACCGAAGATGGCTCCTACGTCGAGCGCGCCAAAGACTAATTGCTATTTTGGAGGCTGATGGGGGGTCAAACTTTGGCGATGGCCCAAAGCTTGACGTCAAGCGTTGTTCTTGCCGTTTCGAACTTGGCGCTTAACGCCGTGCCCACGCTTGCTTGGCCAAGCCGCCGCTTTGAATAGTTATTGTTGACATTAGCCATCATCTCTATGTAAGAATGCCCATCGGCGACAATATGATATTTTACTAGCGAACTCATCGCTGATAAAATATCTATAACATTTTCCATCAGTCTTGTTTCGTAAGCGAGCTCAGAGTCCTTGGTCGGATAATGAGTTGGGAGTGCTGGATGTTTAATATCGAATTACCGTTAAGTGTAAACCCGTCAAGTGAAATAGTTTATACTGCGAATGCAAAAATTAAAAGGGTATTCGACTTTTGTACTGCAGGCATTCTAATGTTTTGTTTGATTCCATTGTTAATTCTCGTGACGAGCGCATTGTTTTTTTTTGATCGCGGGCCAATCATCTTCAAGCAAACTCGGATTGGTCAAGGAGGGAAACGTTTTACTTGCTTCAAATTCCGTTCCATGGTGCAGGGATCAGAGCAGCTTCTGCAATTTCTGCTAGACAATGACCCTGCCGCGCGAGCGGAGTGGGAGCGCAGCCAAAAGCTTTCAAATGATCCCCGCATAACGCCAATCGGAAGATTCCTACGCCAGTCCAGCCTCGACGAATTGCCGCAGCTTATCAACGTGATGCGAGGCGAGATGAGTCTCGTCGGGCCGCGACCCATTGTTCCTTCCGAAGCCGCCCGTTACGGCGATAAGCTTGGTATTTACCTTCTCGCGAAGCCAGGGATGACAGGCGTTTGGCAGGTGAGCGGCCGCAATGACTGCAGTTACGAGAGACGTATTGAGCTTGACGCCGATTATGTACGGCATGCCAATTTCGTCAGCGATCTTGCCATTTTGTGGCGCACGTTGAGCGCCGTGATCTTGCGCAAGGGGTGCTACTAAGGGCCATCGGCGCTTTGCGTGAGGTTGGCGAGCATCAAGCCATCGGCTGCGGTGGGCGGGCGCGATCTCCTCTGAGGAAATGATCATTTGGCACAAAAAGTCTAGTCGGGCAGGCCCTTTATGGGCGGCTATGCTTGAAGGTTTGGTGGCATGCGGGTGGCATTGATCCACTACTGGCTTGTCTCAATGCGGGGTGGCGAAAAAGTCATCGAGGCCCTTTGCCGGATATTTCCACAAGCCGATCTATATACTCACGTCTACGAGCCCAGCCGTATTTCTGAAACGATCCGCAAGCACCGCGTTCAGACAACCTTTATTGATAAGCTGCCGGCGGCGCGCCGCTACTATCAGTACTACCTGCCATTGATGCCGCTTGCGCTCGAAGAGCTTGATTTGCGCGGTTATGATCTCGTCATCAGCAGTGAGTCGGGGCCGGCCAAGGGGATTATCCCTCCAGCGGATTCGGCGCATATCTGTTATTGCCACTCTCCCATGCGCTACATTTGGCATATGTACCACGATTATCGCGAGCGCGCTGGTCTGCTTCGACGCTCGGCGATGCCACTGCTCAGCCATTATCTCCGCATGTGGGATACAGTGGCGTCGGCACGGGTTGACCACTTTATCGCGAATTCCGCGAACATCGCCGCGCGTATAGAAAAATGTTACCGGCGAACCGCCGACATCATCCACCCGCCCGTGCGGGTTGAAGATTTTGAAAACGTGCCTGAAACCGAGGTCGAGGACTATTTTTTGATGGCCGGGGAACTCGTCTCTTATAAAAGGCCGGATCTCGCCATCGACACCTTCAATAGGCTGGGGCGCCGTTTGATTGTCATCGGCGGTGGCGAGATGCTCGCTGCCTTGCGTAAACGCGCCGGTCCGGCGGTGACACTCATGGGACCACAGCCATTTTCCGTATTGAGACACCACTACGCGCGATGCCGCGCCCTCATCTTCCCGGGCGAAGAGGACTTTGGGCTTGTCCCGGTCGAAGCCATGGCAAGTGGCCGCCCGGTGATTGCTTACGGGCGAGGCGGGGTGACGGAAACAGTGCGGGCGGGCGTCACTGGTTTGTTTTTCAAGGAGCAAACGGTTTCGGCGCTCGAGCGGGCGGTCCTTGAATTCGAAGGCATGCATTTTGACCCCAAAAAGATCCGCGCGCATGCCGAGACCTTCAACGCTGATCGATTCACCCTGGAATTCAAAGCTGCTGTCGACCGGGTGCTTGCCAGCAGGGAGGAAGCCATGGGCCGTTTTGATGAATTTGCAGCAATAAATATGAATAAGACAGGCGTTGCATCAGCCGCTTAGGGGCAAGGGTCCAGGTAATTCCCCGCCCGTTCAAAGCTGAAATTCCGCAGTGTCAGGAAAGCGGATCTCGAATTTCAGACCGGGTGCATTATCGGCGAGCTCGATATGGGCGCCATGCAGGCGGGAGACCGCGGCGACAAGGGTTAACCCCAATCCATTGCCAGGCATATGCCGGCTGCGTTCGAGCCGGTAGAAGCGCTTGAAGACATGCAGGCGTTCGCTACTCGGTATGCCGGGTCCATCATCGAGGACCGTGACGGTCGCCCGCCCGGCGCATTCCTTGACTTCCACGCTCACATACCCCCCGGGCCGGCCATGCCTGATGGCATTATCAACGAGATTGGCGAAGGCATCGAACAAGAGGTCCCGATCGCCGCGGACGATAACCTGCCGAGTGTTCGTGTTTGTTAGCGATACGCCTTTGTCCTCCGCCGCCGCATCTAAGAGTTCGATGACATCGCCTATGAGCGCGCAAAGATCGAGCGGCTGAAATGCCGCTGTCCGATCGCGCGCCTCGATCTGAGATATCCTTATGAGGGACGAAAACATATGAAGGACATCGTCGAGATTTGCCAAAAGATCAGCAGCAAGGGATTTGTCGTCATCGCCTTGGCGTTGCCTCTCGATGGCCTTTTCCAATCTCCCGCGCATGCGCGCGAGCGGCGTGCGCAGGTCATGGGCAATGTTATCGGTGACTTGCTTGATCTCCAACATCAGGGCCTCGATGCGGTCGAGCATGGTGTTGAGATTGTCGGCGAGTTCGTCCCACTCATCGCGAGTGCCCCGTAACGGTATTCGCTGGTTGAGCCCGCTCAACATAATTGCCCGGCTCGTCGTGTTGATGGCCTCTATCCGGCCAACCGTGTTTCGCGTCAATGAGATGCTCACAAATCCAGCGAGGACAGCAACGAAGAACAGGCAGAGTAGCGTCGCGATTTTGATGCGCTGTTCGAATTCATCAAGATTGCTGATATCCCGCCCAACCAGCAGGTGGGCGCCGTCCCGCAGAGACCTAACAAGCGCGCGCATCCGCTTTTGCGGGTTTCCGGCATTAAAAGTGACCCATTCATTGCCGGTTAGTGCCTCCGAGGGCCACGTGGACAGATTACCAGCAAGCCTCCCAAAAGATGGATCGGCAAGCAAATAAATGCTTCCCTCGAACCTCTTGTCCGCGAGTCGCTGTGCAATCAGAGCGATGAGACCGGCGCGGCCTCTTTGTTCGTAAAACTCGCCTAAAAACGTTATCTCGTCATAGGTTGTGCCATCGCAGCAACTCTCGGCGAAGGTAACGGCGCTCCAATAAACATAACCAAGCAATGTGAGAACAATGGCGCCAAAAGCGGCGATACTGATGAGCGCCCGCTTGAAGGTTAGAGAACGGAAAACCTTAGCGAGGAGCACGCAAGCAGAACCCAACTCCGCGGACCGTGTGGATCAGCGGATAAAAACGCGTGGCGTCGACTTTCCGGCGCAGACGCCCAACATAAACATCAATGATATTTGTCGTTGGATCAAAGTGCAGATCCCACACGTGTCGCAACAACATCGCTCGCGTGACAATTTCCCCCTGATTGCGTACGAGATACTCGAGAAGCTTAAATTCGCGCGGCAGCAGGTCGATTTTTTTACCGCCTCGGGCCGCGGCCCGCTTGATTAAATCGAGTTCAAGATCACCCGCGCGCAACACCATTTCTTTAACGAGGCTGTCGCTGCGCCGGGCCAAGGCCTCGATGCGCGCCAAAAATTCCGCGAAGGCAAATGGTTTGACAAGATAATCATCCCCGCCGGCTCGAAGGCCGCGTACGCGGTCATCAATTTCGCCAAGGGCGCTGATAATCAAAGCCGGAGTGCCAATACTTTCTTCTCTGAGGCGGCGGATCAGCGCGATACCATCGAGGTTGGGCAGCATGCGATCGATCGCCATCACCGCATGCCCGCCGGTACGTGCTTGGCCAAACCCTTCCTCGCCGTCGCTGGCAAGATCCACTCCATAGCCGCTCATGGTGAGCAGCTGGACAAGTTGTTCGGCCGTCTCGCGGTCATCTTCAATGACAAGTATGCGGCATCGATCACCAGCCATGCTGGCGCCTCCATCGATGACCAATTTTGCCATAAAACCAAAACGGCAAAAACTGACTTTCTTGTCATAAAATGACCTATTAGTCATTTGAGTATAGCTGTAAAAAGTGCAAGTATTTCGCACAAGCGCTGCTCGGTATCACCAAGATAAAGCCGCTGAATACGTTTCGACGGCCAAGCATAGCAGAGGTGCGCCTTGTCCTTACGTTTGAAGGCAAAGAGCAGCGGCGATTCTGTTTACAATAATCACAAACAGGAGCTTGCCATGACGAAGAATTACGAGTCGGACCGGCGCCAGTTTTTGCAAGCGAGCGCAATCGCTAGCGCAGCACTCGTTGCCGGTGCGGCGCTCGGAGAGGAGGCCCTCGCCAACGGATCAATTCCTGAGGGCGATATCAACATTTTGCGTTTCCTCGCAGCTGCAGAACTGATCGAATCCGATCTGTGGCAGCAATATGCCGAGCTCGGTGGGCTTTCATCGGGAGCACAAAATCCGTATCAGCTTGCACTGCAAAATCTCGATCCCGACGGTTCCCAATATATATCAAGTAATAATCTCGATGAGCATAGCCACGCCGCCTTCCTAAACGCATTTCTGACTGCTGTTGGCGCGGAGCCGGTAAACCTCGATCGCTTCCGGACTCTGCCGAGTAGCAAGGCAACGGGGGCTCAGCAGGTCGGCCGACTCACCAATCTCATGCAGCTCTCTGTTGACACCAGTTGGTATGTCCGTTACCGCAGTACGACCAATCCCGATTTTGGTGCGACATTCCCTCAGGCTCTTCCCGCGTTGTCAGCTGGTAAGTTCACGGCAATTCCGAGAACGAACGCCGATTTTAGCCCGCAACCCCATATTCAGGCCATCGCCAACACAGCGGCATTCCACTTCGGTTTTATCGAGCAAGGTGGTTCAAGCCTCTATGCGACGCTCAGCAGGCAAGTATCGAACGCTCAGGTGCTGGACATCACTCTCAGCATCGGGGGGGACGAGATCTGCCACTTCCTGGAATGGGTGGATTTCTCCGGCAATGGGGTTTCGCCCCCGGTCGCTCCGTTGACGGATCCGACCAATGGGCTAACCTTTCCGAACTTCGATGCGACGAATAACCCGTTGCTTCAGACCAACCTGATCTTCCCCGTTCCATGCGAATTCGTTAGCCCCAATCTGCCGCCTTGCGCGATCATCCGGCCGACGGCTGCAGGACAGATCAATGCGGTGGCGGCTGTCAACGCTTTCACGGCCGATGGGCTTTTCATCGGGCAGTCGCCAGCCTTTGTACCATTTCTGCTTGACCTGGCCCGGAAGGCGGATGCAGCCAAGCGTCTGTTCTGATCCCTCCCCCTTCCCTCTCTGCTCCAGGGGAGAGGGGGGCTCTGCGGCGGCGGCGGAGTCAGCTCCCAATGGCTCCGCTGCCGGAGTATTCACATCCCATGAGAAGGCAAAGCTATGATCCGCTCATCACACCGGAATCCAAAGGTGCAGGCGATGGCCGAGATGCTGGCTCTCATGGCCGCGTCTGACTTGGCTTTGGCGAGCTCGCCGCGGCGTACCAGCGCTGCGGAGGAAGGATCATGGGAAAGTGCAAGCGACTTCTGCGCCGCTCTCGAAAAATTTGTGGCTCACGTCGCAAAAGCGAAAAGGCAGATTTGCTCGCCGAATTAAGCCTGATATCAATTGGCGCCTTCCAACACGACCGCATGATGCGGCCGTTTCTTGACAAAGACGACGCGACTTGTATGGTCGCGCCTCAATTTATGAGGCTGGCCGCTTTTGGCCGCGCCGACCTCTGCTTGTTTCAATTCGAAGGACACATTGCCAATGGCCAAGGCCGCGATGATCAAGATCAAGCTTTTGTCCACCGCGGATACGGGCTATTTCTACGTGACCAAAAAAAACGCGCGCACGAAGACCGAAAAATTAACGTTCAAGAAATATGATCCTGTCGCGCGAAAACACGTCGAGTTTAAAGAAACCAAGATCAAATAAATGACGGCTGGTCATGCAGGAGCATTTAAGCGGTTGTTGAGCTCCGCAATATAGGCCGCGCGTGAATGGGGCAAGGTTTCGCCCCGCGGCATGAACAGGCGCCGCGCCAAAAAATAGCCGGTCAAACGAAAGCCATCCATAACATCGCTGAGCGAGGGCTCGGCATTCGCATCCCGTAAAAACGCGGGCAGCGGCAATAGCCGCGTCCCATAGGGTTCGCCCGCCGCTTTTGAGACGGCACGCCCTGATTTCGGCGAAACATAGACCAGATCTCGGTCGGTTCCCGCCGCGGCGCAGGTGCCAAGATCAAGGCCAAAGCCCATTTGGGCAAGTATTTCGGTCTCGAAGTGCACGATGAGCGGCGGCAGGATCTCCGTTTTGTCGATGCTGCCCGCGATCTTCACCGACGTCTCATAGAGGGCCTGGTGCGGATCGCGTTCGGCGGCAAGGCGCAAAAGGGAGGCGACAAGGCACACTGCATGCAGGGCTTCGGCACTCGCCATCAAAGAGGCGGTGCGAATTTTCGTGGGCTCGACCGAAAAAGTGCCGAGATGCTCATCGAGCCGGGCGCGCCAGACAAATTCCGCATGATTGCCCGGCTGCAGGAGGGGCTGCATATTTTTGGAGCGGCCGCCCCGCACAAGCCCGAAGTGGCGGCCGTGCGCACGTGTCATTGCCTCGACGATGACACTCGTCTCGCCATATTTTCGCGTGCCGATGATAAGGCCGCGGTCCCGCCATTCCATATCAAGAGTAGCCCGAACGGAGGTTAGCGAGATCCTTCCGGCAGCCTAACGATTTCTTTCTGGACGTCATGATCGGCAAGTACCGCATTGACAAGGCATTCATCGAAATGGCGAGAGGATCTGCAGCCTCCGACCCCTGAATGAAAGTCCGCGCCAATCGTTGTCGCGCATAAGCTTATGCTTCCCAGATTCATGGATCCGCCGAGCCACGCGGGCGGATGGTGGATCGTCAGCGTGCAGGGGGCGCTGAAAGTCCAAGCGCCTTTTTTATCTTTGGTGCAGAGATTATCCTCGCGATCTTCCAGTGCCGCCACAACGCGCTCGGTTACCTGCTGTTCGGTTAAAATTTCGTTCTTGAGGTTTTGAATGGGACCGCAGTTCGCAACGGCGGTTATGAATTCTTCCGCCATTTGATGGCGGATTTTTTGAATTGCGGCGACCTGCTGCACCTGAACAAGATTTTCCGACGGAACGGTAGAGCCAAGATCCGATTTTTGCGAAATCACACGAAGTGCATAGATGACAGCGCCAGCCGAGGCGAGACCGGCGCCTATGAGTAGAAATAGAAAGGCACGGCTTGAGTGAGGTTTGCCATTCACGTGTCGCTCTCCCTTTTTTGTATCGTTTTTATACTTAGCTGTGCGCGGAAAGCCCTAAGGCAGGAGCACGGTCGCTCCCGTCGTCGCCCGGCTCTCCAGCTCGTGATGAACGCTGACAACATCATTGAGCGGCCGCGTCTGGTGCAAGGGAATTTTGACGGCGCCGCTCGCCACCATGCGGAAGAGCTCCCGCGACATTTTCTCAAGATCCTCGCGCTTGGCACTATAGGTGAAAAGCGAGGGGCGTGTCGCGAAGAGCGAACCTTTCGTTGAGAGAAGGCCAAGGTTGAATGCCTCGATTGGACCGGAGGCGGAGCCGAAACTGACGAACATTCCTAGGGGCCGCAGGCAATCGAGAGATGCCGGAAAGGTTGCCTTGCCGACGCCATCATAGACGACATCGCAAAGTTTCCCCTTGGTGATTTCTTTCACGCGCGCGGCGAAATCCCCTTCCCGGTACAAAATGACATGCTTTGCACCGGCTCTCTTCGCGAGCTTCGCCTTCTCTTGCGAGCCCACGGTGCCGATGACAGCCGCGCCGAGGGACTTGGCCCATTGGCAGAGGATGAGGCCGACGCCGCCCGCCGCCGCGTGAATGAGAAGCGTATCGCCGGCTTTCACGCGATACGTGCGGCGCAAGAGGTATTGGGCCGTGAGGCCTTTCAGCATGAGCGCACCCGCAGCCTCGTAAGAAATGCTTTTCGGCAGCTTGATGAGACGGTCGGCGGCGATGATGCGCTCGCCCGCGTAGCCGCCCAAGGTCGAAACAGCATAGGCGACGCGGTCGCCGAGCTTCAAATCCCGGACCCCGGCGCCGACGCCAATGATTTCTCCCGCGCCCTCATTTCCTGGCACGAAAGGAAGGACATCGACAGGATAGGCGCCGCTGCGAAAATAGGTGTCGATGAAATTGACGCCTATGGCGTGCTGGCGGATATGCACCTCGCCGCGCCCGGGGGAGGGTATTTCAATATCGTCGATCCGCATGACCTCGGGAGCGCCGGTCTCGAAAACACGGACAGTGGTGCTCATGGCGTTAGCCCCCTTAAATTGATTTATTGTCTCGCAGCGTTGCCGATTTAGGAAGGATAGTAACGAAAAAGCGGCGGCGCGAGGATTTAATTTTGCCGGGCACCAAAGCGGAGTTCGCGCTTTGACTTTGAGATCGCCTATGAAGGTCTCACGCTCGGCGCGGGCACGCTGCCCGCGCGGGTGATTTCACAGCATATTGTCCCAAAGCTCCGGCGCGCTTGCGAAGTGTGGAACACAGGCGATAAGGCTCTCGCTCATTCCCATCTTGCTCGTGCTGGCTTGTCGGTCTGCGATGAAGAGAGTGCCTTGCGGCTCAGGACTTTGGCAAGCTCGGCACCGCCGTCGAAAAGCCGGACGTTCCAATCAATGAGGTAACCGAACACGCAAAGTGGCGGATAATGAATACGGGCAAATTGTAAATGATATTAGCCACATCGTGTCAGATCCGTTGATTGTTCTCAAGCAGTCCGAGAGCCGGTGGCTCCGCTTGAGGCAAAGTATCACCTATTAGGCGGTAGAAAGTATCGGAGATGTTCGATCAACTCTTGGCGCGCGGTTTCCAGATCGAGTTCTTATCTCACGCCAAAGCTATTTTGAGCGTGGATTTTCCGGACGCCGTGGTGGAGCTGGAGCAAGCGCTCGCTTTGTTATCTATTCCAATCGAAGAGGTTATAGGATCTGGTGGTGGCGAAGCGAAGGGAACGCAACGCCTGAGGCGGTCTTTAAGCTCGTCGGCGTGGAATAAAATAAATTTCACGATCGAGAAGCGCATTAACGGGATTCCAAAAGAATCGATTTCGCACGAAGTCGATCATGTCAGGCAATTCCCTGACGGTCGCGTCATTGCTCTGGAGATTGAATGGAACAATAAAGACCCCTTTTTCGATCGCGATCTCGAAAATTTCAAGCGGTTGCACGCCGAAGGAGCAATTAGCGCCGGTATAATTGTTACGCGCGGTTCGTCCTTGCAAGATCAGATGGTGGCGAATGTCCGTCAATTTGCTCTCGATAAAGACCTAAAGTGCGCGGATGACCTAAAACGTATTGGGCTGACGCCGACGCGCCGGCAGACTGAAGATGTCAAGCGCCGCATGAAAAACGGAGCAAGCTTCACTGAGGCTTGGCCGGCGTCTTTTGTCCAAGACAAATATGGGGCAGCCACGACGCATTGGAAAAAACTAGAAGACCGGGTCAAGCGCGGCGTTGGCAACCCTTGTCCCCTGCTCCTAATAGGCTTACCGGCAGCTATCGTTACGTTTTCCGAGCATCTGGACACAGAGGCAATCTTGAGCGGTGATGAGACCGCGCTATGATTGCCCGGTGGCCGATGATCGCAGCCGCTCAGAAGCCGAATTATGCGAGTAGGTTTTCCAAGATGGCGCGTAAGACGCGTCGGCCTCATGCCCCCAGGCCGACCATCCGTTTCGCAAACCGCGCCCAAAAATTTCGAGGTAAGGGCCAGGCGAACAGGATTCGATCAGCGCGTACTGCTCATCGGGCTTGCGCGAATGCTCGCGCTTGCGGGTGGCAATGAAGTTCACCTGGCGCCGCCCCGGTGCCAAGGTGCGGGCATTTTTTCCCCGCGTGCCAAACAAGATGAGCTCGGTGACATTGCGAAAGTAAAAGCCGACGCCGCGGCCATCCGAGCCGCCGTCCTTGCGGATCTTATGCCAGACGACATTGGCTTTATAGGTAAAGCCCCCAAGCCGCCATGACGCGCAGGCCCTCGGGAAGGAGCGCGTTGGGGCACCACAGGTAGAGATGCGCGGTAGGCTCGGTGATTTTTTCAACCGGCAGCGCGCAGATATCGCCAAGGGTCATGGTGGCGTAGCGTGACAAGCGGCGGTGCTCCGGCGCGACTTTGCCAGTCTTATTTTGGAACCGCCAAGGAGGATCGGCCAGGATGGTGCGAAACCGGCGTCCATCGGACGACAGTAAAAGATCTTTACCAGTTTTTGCTGTGCTTGACACCGCGCCCTCGGCTAAGCGGAAGGATGTTTGATCTTTCGCTTGCTACTCGCGCAACTTACGACACAAAGCTTTCGCTGGACAATCCGCCGGGCTCAATTACCCACCGCTCTCAACCACGGCCGCTGAGATCTCGGCCTCGCAAACAAGCTCGCCGTCGACAAATGCACGGCCCTGATACCAGAACATGGAGCGGCGCCGGTTCGTTTTTGTCATATGAAACTCGACGCGGTCCCCCGGCAGCACCGGTTTGCGGAACTTGGCTTTATCGATGGTCATAAAATAAACCAGCGGCGGCTTGCCGCCGCCTCCATGGGCGGTAATGCAGAGGACCCCGGCGGTCTGCGCCATGCCCTCGATCAAAAGAACCCCCGGCATGACCGGGCGCTCGGGAAAGTGCCCCTGAAATTGCGGCTCATTGATGCTGACATTCTTGATACCGATGCCGGACTCATCGCCGCGCGCCTCGATGACCCGGTCGATCATAAGAAACGGATAGCGATGCGGCAGGGATTTTAGCAAGTGTTGAATGTCAAAGGTTTCAAACGTCGCCGGCATTACTTTGTTCATTGAAGTGCGCTGCCCAGAAAGTGCGTTGCTCGGCTGGCTCCCTTGCCAGCCTTTAGCGGCGAACGGCGATCATTGCAAAGTCGCCAAGACGCTCGCCGGCCGCGAGGCTGGCGCGGGCCGGGATAAAACAATAACGCCCGATCGCGGCATTTTCCGGAATTTGCGCAAGCGAGCCAATGCGCGTGGCTTCTCCGATAACGGTATCGCCGCCCGAGCCGCGTGCGATCGCGGCATTTGCGCCGATTTCCACGCGATCCTGAATGATGACACGGCCCACTTTCGGAAGCTTCAGGCCGTTGACTGGATCCGCCGCGGAGGCGGTAAAGAAGGGATCGATCCCCGCCTGGCCGATGCGAGCTCCCGGCTGAACGATGACTCCATTGCCGATGAGGGCATGGCTGATTGTCGCATGCGGCCCGATCACGCAATCGCGGCCAATCCGCACCTCAAAACCGATCACGCTATTTCCGCCAATAATTGAGCCGGAGCCAATCTCGGCGCGAGGCCCGATCACTGCCCCTGGATCGACAATCACCCCCTGTTCAAGCCGCGCCTCGGCGTGGATTGAGGCTCCCGGGTTGATTCCGGATGCGCCCAGCAATGAGGCCGCCTGCAAAGAGCGCGGAAAGATCATCTCCAAGGCGAGAGCATAGGCACGCAGCGGCTCCTCGATAACGAGGGCCGGCATCGATGCGGGCACGAGATGAGCGAAATTTGGCGCGGTGAAGCAGGCGCTTGCCCCGCTTTCTTGCAGGAGCAGCGCGTCCTCGGGGGCGGCTAAAACTGTAATATCGCCAGGCTCCGCCGTCGATATCGGAGCGGCGCCACGAATGATGATCGAGGGATCTATTTTCACGGTAAGGCGCGCGCCCGTGGCGGCGGCGATATCGGCGAGCAAGACGGTCTTCGGCCCTTTGAAAAATATGGGCTCGCTCATGCCGGGATCTTCCGAGGTGCGGAGAGCGGCCTCGCACGCGCAGAACCGGCGCGCCCGCCAAGGTCGCTGGGCTTGGCCTCCGGCAATTCTCTCGCCAATGAGCCAGGGCGATCGCCGCCTTTGCTAGAAAGTCGTGCCACCGGAGAAGCGGAAGAACTGGGTCTGATCGTATTGGCTCTTGGTGATGGCTTTGGCAAAGTCGAATCTTATCGGGCCCAGCGGCGATGCCCAGATAAGTGAGCCCCCCGCTGCGGTCCGCACAAGATCGCTATGATCGGCGGCGACGATGATGCAATTGCTTTGCGTGAAGGGATAGACGTAGGGGCCGCCGGAACAGACGCCGGTTGGGCTGAAATTCGTCTGGCCATGATATCCAAAAAGGTCGCCAGCATCAAAAAAGAACGCGCCCTTGAGGCCGATATCCCTTGGCAAGCCGTAGATAGGGAATTGCACTTCCGCGCTAGCGCCATAGTAGACGGTACCACCAAGGGGGTTACCTTGCGCGTTGCCTGAACTTATGTCGCGCGGTCCAATGCCGGCTGGCGCAAAGCCACGGACAAGACTAGGCCCAAGATTAAAGTCATCGACGATGCGCAGCTGGTTGTTTCCATACGCCGCGAGATCGCCGCCTTGAAGATGGACGATGCCGACGATCTGTTCATAGAGCTCACGGTAGAAGCGCAGGTCACCCGTGGTGCGTAGAAAATGGTCGTCTCCGCCCGCTCCGGCGACATCCTGGCGCAGCTCTCCAAAAATACCGCTTGTCGGGTTACGATTATTGTCGAGAGAATTGTACCCCAGCGTATAACCGAACATGGAGGTTAAGAAAGCACCCTGGGCTTGCTTAATGGCCAACGACGCCTCGCCGTTAGTAACGCAATTGTACCAGACATTTGGCTGCGGGCCGGATGGAAATAATACCGTGGGCGTTATCCCGTAGATCGGATAGGTACAATCGTTATAAGGCTGTGACGAATTATTGGGAATGGAGATATCCGTCCGGTAAATCGAGTAACGCGGCGAAAAAGTAATTTCCTCGGTGATCGGCAGGCCGAAGCGCACAGATCCGCCGGTCGTGAAATTGCTATAGTAGGAATACTGCCAAGGATCGCTCTTCTTTGCGTAGAGGTCAAAACCCGCAGCGATCCGGTCGCCAAGGAAGTAGGGCTCCGTAAAGCTAAACGTCACACCCCGGCTGTACTGGCCTTCGGAGACGCTAAGTTTCACGTATTGACCGCGGCCCATAAAATTGGTTTCGGTTACCGACGCATCGGCAATGAAACCGTCCGTCGTCGAATAACCCCCGGACAGCGACAGCGAGCCGGTTGGCTGGTCTTCGACAGTGACGACGACGATGACCCGGTCAGCAGACGATCCCGGTTCGTTGGTGACTTTGACTTTTTTGAAGAATCCGAGGTTGTTCAGCCGGCGTTCCGCGCGGTCTATAAGCGCGCGGTTATAAGCGTCCCCCTCGCCAAGCTCGAACTCGCGGCGGATGACGTAGTCGCGCGTTCTTGTATTGCCGCGCACATCAATCCGCTCGATGTAGACGCGCGGCCCCTCCTCGAGAACGAAGACGATAGTGACAGTCCGCGTTGCCGGGTCACGATCCCCCCGCGGGCGCACTTGCGTGAAGGGGTAGCCATGTTTGCCGACCTCGCGGGCCAAGGTATCCACCGTTTTCTCGACGAGATCGCCATTGTAGACCTGGCCGGGGGATAGCCTGACCAGCGGCAAAAGCGATGCGCCGTCGATATCGGGAAGGTGCGAGTCAACATTCACGGAGGAGACCGTGTACTGAGGGCCCTCTTCAACCGTTATAGTGACGATATAGCCCTGCTGGTCTGGATCATACCGGGCATCCGAGCCAACGACGTGAAAATCCGCATAGCCATTTTTGAGGTAGAAGCGCCGAATACGCTCGAGATCGGATGCGATACGGTCAGGGTCGTAAACATCCGAGGTTTTGAAAAATGACAGGTAATTCATCTCCGTCGTCTCCATGAGATCGCGGAGCTTGTTCGCCGAGAAAGCTTGGTTCCCAACGAAATTGATTTCCTTGATGCCTGTTTTGCCGCCTTCGTCGATCGTGAAGACGACGTCCACGCGGCCGTTGGGGAGATCGACCGTTCTCGCGGTCACCGAGGCGGCGGCGCGGCCAGAGCGCCGGTAGACGTCCTTGATGCGCTCGATATCCGCATCGACCATGGCCTTGCTATAGGGGCCACGGGATTTGGACTGCACTTCGGCTGTCAAAGTCTCCGTCTTGACGGCGCTGTTACCCTCGAAGACGACGCGGTTGATGACGTTATTTTCCGTCACCGAAACGACGACACGGCCGCCTTCGTGGCTCACCCGGATATCCGAAAAGAGCCCAGTCGCATAAAGATCCTTGACGCCTTTGTTGATGGCCGCCTCGTCCGTGCCCGTGAAATAACCAGCTATGGTCTCGCTGTCGATCCGCTTATTTCCCTTGACCAGCACGCTCTCGGCATGCACGGCGAGGGTGCTAGCCGCCAAGTACGCAAGGACGGCAGCTGTCACCGCGATCCGGCCACGGAACCCACGCAAAACTCGCATTGTTAGACCGGCTCCCATATACTCTCTATCCGACAACCGACTGGGGTGCTTAAAGCGCCAAGCTTACTCCTATCCGCTTTGTCCCTCCGGGCCAAACCGGAATTCGTCCTATCCTAGCGTTTTTAAGTAAGCGTGGCTCTCTAGACACGCATCTTCGTCAGCAAACACTTAACCAACGAGGTTAAACATTTACTTCAGGGCTGCGGGAACCTAGTCTCAAGACAAGCCAGAATCATGGCAAGCGGAAGCGAAATTGACGCCCGCTTCGCCGCAAATTAGCCCCAATGCATGAGCTGCCGGGTCAGGCGGAGAACATCATTGTAGGTGGCAAAGATCATCAAGCTTGTGACAAGCATGAGGCCGATTTTGAAACCGAATTGCTGTGCCTTATCGTTCATCGCCTTGCCGCGCACCACCTCGACCGCGTAGTAAAAGAGGTGCCCGCCATCAAGAAGCGGAATAGGGAAGAGGTTGAGCAATCCAACGGAAATCGATAGAATCGCGGCAAGGTTAAGGAGAGCGGCAAAGCCGACTTTTGCCATCGCGCCGGACACTTCGGCGATCCGGATGGGGCCCGAGAGCTGATCGGTCGTTTCGGTTCCAGCGACTAAACCTTTAATATAACCGCCGGTCCTTGCGACAACGAACCAAGTCTCGGACGCCGCAAGCTTTGCTGAGTCGATGAAGTCATAATGCTGGATGTGCTCCGGCCTGCCCTTGGATTGGACGCCGAGGATACCAACGCGAGTCGTGCCAAAGGCGGTCGTGACGTCGCGCCGCTGGGGGGTCGCGATGAGCTCAATCAATTTGCCGCCGCGATTGACGGTAAAGGCAAGCTGCGTGTCGCTCGCGGTCTGGACGATCCGCTGCATTTCTTCAAAACTATCGACCTTGACGCCGTCTATGGCGACGATTAGGTCGCCTGGCTGAAATCCAGCAGCTTCAGCCGCGCTGCCAGCGACGACGGCATCAACCGTCGGAAGCGCGATGGCGCGGCCATTGACGTAGAAAATGCCCGTAAAGATAACGATCGCCAAAAGAAAGTTTGCGGCCGGGCCGGCGGCGACGATAGCGGCCCGCTTCCAGACATTTTGGGCAAAGAAACTCACTGCTCGCTCTTGCGGCGACATCGCCGCGACGGCTTTCAAATCAACAACGGAGGCGCCGTTGGCATCGCCGTGGAATTTCACATAGCCTCCGAGCGGCAAAGCCGCGAGCCGCCAATGGGTCCCGTGACGATCATCGAAACCAAAAACTTCCGGCCCGAAGCCAAGCGAGAAGGCGTCAACTTTGACCCCGCACCAGCGGCCGACCAAAAAGTGCCCCAATTCGTGAAAAAAAACGACCAGGCTGAGCACAAAAAGGAAAGGCACGATGTAGCCGAGCAGCGCCCAAATATGCGTAAAAATCGACATTTAAACTCCTAATCGTGGCAGAGATCGTTGATCCTACCTACGCGCTCCTCGCCTTGCGCCGAATAACACTCCTTGCAGCCGTCCGGTTCCTCCGCTCTCTCGCAGTAAACCCCTTGGTAAATGCCTGATGAACCAGGCACCCGACTCACATTAGCTTAAGATGGGCGCGGCGCAGCCCGAAACAATCTAGAACTCTAACTTCAAGTTTCTTTTTTGCATAGTGTGCAAATTACCGGACCCGCCGCGTCAACCGAAGTTCGCTTTAAGCCTGGGCCGCGTTTTGCTGCTGAGAATTGCCCGCGTCCGCTCACGGGCCGCGCTATCCATTGAGAGAGCATCCACCACGGATGCGGGATCGAAGGCGGCCCCATCCGCGAGGGCGCCATCACACGCTTCCTCGACGGTCGCCGCGATGTCGCGGAAGGCGATCCGCCGGTTCAAAAACGCCTCGACCGCAACTTCATTGGCCGCGTTGAGCACAGTCGGAAGCCCGTTGCCGGCGCGCAGCGCCTCAAGGGCAATGCGCAAAGCGGGAAACCGTTCGAAATCGGGTTTTTCGAATGTGAGCGTGCCTATTGCCGCGAGATCAAGCCGCCGGGCCGCGGTCGCGCTCCTTTCCGGGTAGAAAAGGCAGTGAGCGATCGGCACCCTCATATCGGGCGCGGCAAGCCCAGCGGTGATCGAACCATCTCTAAAGGCAACAAGCCCATGTACCGCCGATTGCGGATGCACAACGACGCTGAGACGGTCCACCTCGACCCCGAAAAGGTAGTGCGCCTCAATAAGTTCAAGGCCTTTGTTCATGAGACCCGCGGAATCGACCGTGATCTTAGGCCCCATGGACCAGTTCGGATGCCGGAGCGCTTCTTCTGGCGAGGCATTCCAGATCGCCTCCTTTGTCCACGTGCGAAAGGGCCCACCAGAAGCCGTCAAGGTGATCATTTCAACGGCTTCGAGCCTTGCTTCGCCAAGCGCCTGGAAGATGGCATTGTGCTCACTATCCACGGGAAGCAGACGTTTGCCGGAAGCGGCGGCTTGCCGCATGAAAGGTCCCCCAGCGCAGACAAGGCATTCCTTATTGGCGAGGGCGACGAGGCGTCCGGCCGAAAGCGCCGCAAAGGTGGGCAGCACGCCCGCCGTCCCAGCGATCGCACCGACGACGATATCGGCTGGCCGAAGCGCCGCCTCGACAACGGCGGCCTCGCCGGCTGCGGCTTCGATCGAGGTGCCGGCGAGGGCCGACTTCAGGCCCAGATAGCCGCTTGGGTCGGCAAGAGCGGCGAACTTTGCGTTGAGATGGCGCGCGACGCGCGCCAGAGCCTCGGGGTCTCGGCCGCCCGCGATGGCTTCGACCCGGAAGGCGCCTCCCGCTGCCGCGACAATATCGGCCGTGGAGCGCCCTATCGAGCCGGTTGCCCCGAGGATGACAATACTCCGGGCGCCTGATTTGGGCTCAGAGGCTTGCCGTGATCGCGTGAAATCAGCCACCCAGACCGCTCCGAATCATGGAATGATGCTTTGAGAAAGCACTTTTTCCAAAGCGAGTTCAATATTTAGCCATGCGTGCTCAACAGCCAGATGAAAGCGCCAAGATTATGAGCCGCCGTAAAGCTTAGGTCCAAAACCCTTGCGGCAGTCCCGAAAACGTCTCCGATGTCCGCTGCACCACCCCTTTGCCAAAAAATTGGCCGAGCAGAAGTTTCGTTAGATGGAAAATAATTTGTAGGAGGACAAAAGAGGGTCGGCCATGGCCTTGCGCGTCAGGGCCAAGAAAAGAGCCCCGCCGCTACAGAGGAAAGGCCGCGCAGGGTGCCAAAAAGGGCCGCGAAGACAGCAGCGGCAATGAACCCATCGAGTCTATCCATGAAGCCGCCATGGCCTGGAATGAGCCGGCTCGAATCCTTCGCGCCGAAGCGCCGCTTGACAGAGGACTCAAAGATATCGCCGGCCTGCGAAACCGCGGTCGCCGCAACGCCAAGCAGCAAAAGCGGCAAGAATCGGGTCTGCCACTCAAGCCAGGCTGAGGCGAGGACGGTTCCAAGCACCGCGCCGGTGCCGATGCCCGTTAGAGTGCCAGACCATGTCTTCGAGGGTGAAACCGCCGGCCATAATTTGGCGCCGCCGATCAGGCGTCCGCCGAAGTAAGCGAAGACATCGGTGCCCCATACGACTGCGTAAAGCCACAGGATGGAAATGGTTCCATAACGCGCCCCGCCCTCCAGCGCGACGAGGGACAAGAGCAGAGCGCCGGCATAGATGACTCCGGCGAAGGCCCAAATGCGCCGGGGAGGGCGCGCCATCAAACCCGCGCCAAGAGCGCTTGCTAGGAGGACGCCGCCAGCGATTGCATAAGCCTTTTGCCTGGCGGCGGCCAGCGATAGCACGATGCCAAATGCTGCTAGGAAAAATCGGTAAAGCGGCCGCTCCGCGCCGATCAGCTGCTGCCACTCGTAGGCAACCGCCAAGACGGCGCTAAGCCAAATGAGACCAAAAATCAGTCCGCCTTGCCAGACCGAAATGAGGGCCGCCGCCATTAAAACAAGTGCGGACGCCACGCGAGGTAACAAATCGGCAAAGCTTCGGCGCGTGAGGGGGACTGGCCTGGGCGGGATTTTGCCCAAAACGCCTTTCGATTCTTCCGGCATGGCTGCGATGGGCAACTTCCTCGCGAGATTAGCTGCTGGAGGCGCTAACGCGTAGCGCGCTGTTCGGGCCTTTGCCGGTCACGCCCCCAAATCGCCGTTCGCGTCCCGAATACTCGGCAATCGCCGCCATAAAAGCTTTGCGATCGAAATCCGGCCAATGCATCGGCATGAAGATGAATTCGGAATAGGCGGCCTGCCACATGAGGAAGTTAGACAATCTTTGCTCGCCGGAAGTCCGGATGATGAGATCTGGGTCCGGAATGCCGGAGGTATCAAGATGGCGTGCGAGCGTTGCTTCATTGATATCAGACGCGTTAATGAGGCCCGCCGCGACCGCCTCGGCCAAATGGCGCGCCGCGGCAACGATTTCTTGGCGGCCGCCGTAGTTGAACGCGACAACCAGATTGAGCCTTGTGTTCGCCTTGGTGGTGTTCTCCGCCTCGGCGAGCAAGGCGCGAATATCCGGATCGAGATTATCCCTTTTTCCGATCACCCGGACTTTCACGCCGGCGTCTTTGAGTTCGCGCAAATCCTTGCGGACGAAACGTTTGAGAAGGCCCATAAGGTCGGCAACCTCCTCGGCGGGACGATTCCAATTTTCCATCGAGAAACTGTACACGGTCAGATAGTGGAGACCCACATCGATGGCCGCGCGAACGGTTTCGCGAAGCGCTTCGACTCCACGCCGATGCCCTTCGACTCTTGGCAGCCCTCGGCGCGCCGCCCATCGGCCGTTCCCATCCATGATGATGCCGACATGCACTGGTGTATCAAGCACGGGCGACTGCAAGAGGGGGGCATTGTTCTCTTCGAGGATGGAAGACATAGTCATATTCTCGGCCCTTGAGCGCTCAAGGACAACCTCCCTTTAAGAGTCACCGGCGTCACGCTTGCGCCGCCCATATCTTGACTGCCTGCTGCCGCAGCCTCTGTGATCGTTTCGCCTCAATAGAGACGTGCAAATAACGGCGCTCGGGGTGCGTGAGCCTGGAGGACGTGCGATCGCGAGCCTACACATGCATAATTTCGGTTTCTTTCGCGCTCAAGGTTGAGTCGATTTCCGCGATAAAATGGTCCGTTTCCTTTTGCACTTCGCTTTCGTGACGTTTTTCGTCATCCTCGCCAATCGCCTTGTCTTTGAGCAGCTTTTTTAGACCATCGAGACCGTCCCGCCGGACATGGCGGACGGCAATGCGCGCCTCCTCAGCGTATTTGTGCGCGATTTTGGCCATCTCCTTGCGGCGCTGCTCATTCAGTTCAGGGATTCGGATGCGTAAAACCTGCCCTTCGACTATTGGCGAGAGGCCTAGATTGGCATTGCGAATGGCCTTGTCGACGGCGCCGACCATCGCCTTATCCCAAACTTGGACGGACAGCATGCGGGGTTCGGGCACGCTAATTGTCGCGAGCTGGTTGATGGGCATCGACTGACCATAGGCTTCGACATGCACCGGTTCGACAAGGCTGGCCGAGGCTCGCCCGGTGCGGAGACCCCCGAGCTCATGCTTTAAGGTTGCGATCGCGCCTTGCATACGACGGCGGATGTCGGAAAGGTCAAATGCAGGGCTCATCATACCGCCTTTGACTTGAGCTTAAGCTGGTGCCTTTCACAGAAAGGCACGTCCATAGCGCATCTCGCCCGAAACCGCCAATGCTTTCAAGGCGACACGAGTGTCGCTTTTCCTCGCCCCTCCAGCGCGGCCAAGATGGCGCCTGGCTCTTTAATCGAAAAGACGATTATCGGTATCTTATTCTCCCGCGCAAGGGCGAAAGCGGCGGTGTCCATCACAGCCAGATTTTTGGCGATCGCTTCGTCATGGGTCAGATATTCATAACGGGTCGCTGACGGATCCTTTTTCGGGTCAGCTGAGTAGACCCCATCCACTTGCGTTGCCTTCATGATGAGATCGCAAGAGAGCTCGGCGCCGCGTAAAGCCGCCCCGGTATCCGTCGTAAAGAAAGGATTGCCGGTGCCGGCCGCCAGGACGACAACCCGTCCCTTGCCGAGGTGATGGAGCGCCGCTTGCCGCGAATAGGCCTCGCAGAGGGCTGGCATAGCTAGGGCGGACAGCGTGCGCGCCGCCTGCCCTTGTTTCTCAATCGCATATTCCAGGGCAAGCGCGTTCATCACCGTGGCGAGCATTCCAATGGCATCGGCGCGGGCCCGCTCAATTCCCTTATCCGCGCCCTCGATGCCACGAAAAAAATTGCCCCCGCCGACAACGACGGCCGCCTCGATACCTTGCGCCGCCACATTTTTGAGATCCGCGGCAATGCGATCGAGCGTTGCATGGTCGAGTCCGTGCCTTTGGTTGCCCATCAAGGCCTCGCCGGAAAGTTTGACGACGACCCGGCGCCAAGCGCGAGCTTTTGATGAGAATTTTTTCTCGCTTTGCTCGTCCATCGGAGTCCTCTGCACCGCAAGCGCCGTGGCGTGGACCGAGGCGCCATGCAGTTGGTTGATTGAAAAGCCTCACCACTTTTGCGTAGCCCGATACCACGGGCGCGACTCGCACCGCAATCTTCGCTGTGGCCTAAAATCCACACCCAAGCTTTTCTTTATCCGATCCATAGCCCTGGCCACGAAAATGGATCACGTTGATAGCGAACCTTTCCAATCTATATTTTAATTAATCTAATTAGAAATCAATCTATATTTTAATTAATCTAAAGATTCTCGTTCTGAAATTCTATAAATTACAAAACTTTGCTTGACGTTGCTGCCTGATTGCCGTTTCGTTTAGGAAAAACGAGCAAGACGAGCAAGAGGAGAGCATCTGGGGCAGAGATGAAGTCTTTTTTTCCGATCACATTGGCTGGCACCGCGGCGCTCATTTGTCCTTGCTTGGCGGCTGATGTGGCGCCCAGTTTGCCGGCGTTCGCAACCAACTCCTGGAATGGATTCTACCTCGGCGGCCATGTGGGCTATGCTTTCGGAACATCCTCCTACCTGACCAGCCCTCCGGGGTTCCCTGCGGCGGCAGGTTCAGTTGGTCTTTATGGTCAGGATGTACAAGGTGAATTTGGCCCCCTCTATGGGGGGCTTCAGGCCGGCTACAACCGCGTGATGCCTTCGGGTCTCATGCTTGGTTTCGAGGCTGATTTCTCCTTCCCTGATGAGATGCAAAGCAACCTCCCTGTGGCATTCCCCGCAGCCGGGCCATCTGTTGTCAACGACAAGATCCAAATCTTCGGCTCATTGCGAGGCCGAATCGGCTATGCGGTCGGCGATTTCCTTCTCTTCGGTACGGGTGGTTTTGCTTATGATCGGGATTTGGTGACAAGCACCGATGCGGCGGGGGATGTCGACCGTGTCTATTTCTGGCGCCCTGGCTGGACCATTGGCGGCGGCGCCGAGTTGCGGCTGACGCCGGACTGGAGCGCGAAGCTCGAATATGCGTTTGCGGATTTTGCTCGCGCCAGCGGTTACTTTCCGATCAGCGGCGAGCGTTACAATTCCAATCTTACCTTGCAAACCGTCAAACTTGGCCTCAATTATCGATTTGCGGATAATCTGGCAGTCCCAGCTTCGGCAGCCTCAACGCTAAGTGTCGGCATTCTCCCCGACCTCAGCGATTGGAGTGTTCATGCCCAGTCCACAGTCGTCGGGATGGGTAATGCGCCATTCCCGGCCGCCTATACCGGTCCGCAAAGCCTCTTCCCTGGCTACCAGGTAGTCGAAACGTTCAGCCTGGATGGCTATCTTGGATACAAGGCGTTTGAAAGCACCGAGTTTTATTTCAATCCGGAGCCTTTCCAAGGCTTTGGTCTCAGCCAAACCCATGGCCTTGCGGGCTTCCCTAACATTGAAGCGCAAAAGGCCGGTTTCGACTATCCCCATTACTATACGGCACGCTTGTTCCTCCGTCATGTCTTTGGGCTTGGCGGCGATACAGAAGAGATTCCTGACGGCCCGTTGCAAGTTGCAGAAAAGGTGGACGTTTCGCGAATAACCCTGACCTTCGGAAAAATTTCGATCCCTGATATTTTCGACAATAATACCTATAGCCACGACGGCCGGACCGGTTTCATGAACTGGGCCCTCGTTGATGCGGGCGCCTTTGATTATGTGGCCGACCAGAAAGGCTATACGTGGGGCACTGCTGTCGAACTCAACCAAAAGGATTGGGCGCTCCGTGCCGGCTATTTTCTGGCAGACGATGTTCCAAACGGTAATAATTTCGATATGCGCCTTTTCCAGCGCGGCCAGTACCTTCTCGAGTTTGAGGACAGATACACGCTGTTTGGGACGTCCGGAAAATTCCGCCTGACCGGCTGGGATACCCAGTGCTATTGCGGCAGCTTCGCGGCGACGTTGAGCAATTCTTTTTTAGGCAATCCCTTGCTCGATCCCAACGCGCCGGACATCGCGGCGACGCGCAAGACCCGTTCCGAATTTGGCTTCATTGCCAATCTCGAGCAAACCGTCAGCGATGATCTCGGCCTCTTCGCGCGGCTAAGCTGGCAGAGCGGGCAGACCGAAATCATGGCGTGGACCGATATCGATGAGAGCGCCTCGTTCGGGGCCGTTTTGAAAGGCACCTCCTGGGGCCGGCCCAATGACAAGGTAGGTCTTGCCGGCATCATCAGCGGAATTTCTGCCAATTATGAGGCCTTCCTCGCCGCTGGCGGCCTTGGTATCAATGTCGGCGACGGAGCGCTGAGCTACCGGACCGAGGACATCATTGAAACCTATTATTCTGTTGGCCTCACCGATTGGGCTACGCTCGCCTTCGATTATCAATTCATCGCCAATCCTGGCTATAATTATGTGCGTGGACCCGTCTCGATCAGTGCGGTGCGGTTGCACGTACAGTTTTAAGAGCGGGACCTCGGGCAATGTATTACTGGCATCGATATGCTATACGCGAATCCCTCATATTCGTGGCCTGCACGACGCTTGCCGCACCGGTTTCCGCCACCGACCTCGCGCCCGCGACGCCGCCAGGCCCGCCTGCATCCGCAAAATAGATTTCTTGGATCGACACCGTTGTCCGGCCTTCTTCCATCCGGACCTAGACGTTACGCACATACGGACCCGCTAACTCTGCCAACTCGTCAGCTCGAAGATGTCACTTTCCGAGGTGGCCGAACTACTGACATGAGCTGACTCCTGTTGCGCTTGCGCAACAGTCGCGTTCTTTGTGAGAATGCACTGGCCGGACGCTACGTGGTGAAACGTATCAGAGGTGCAGGCGTCTTGGAGCTTGGTGCCGGGTAGGTTGACAGTGCAAATGTTCTCTCATACGATTGAACAAATCTACGCGAAGTGAAGAAGCCGGTGAAAATCCGGCGCGGTCGCGCCACTGTAATCGACTCGTGCGAGTTCGGCACGCTGGTCGAAAGTCAGACCTTCCTTCGTCACACAGATAGCTCTTGATCGGGACGCGAAATCCCAGGAGAATAATAATGGCCGACACGGGTCTCCATCCTGTATCCCAGCCGGTTTTCATTCCAGTTCGCGAGTTGTTCCCGTGGATGATGTTCGCGGGAGTACTCCTTCTGGCGATTTACTTCGTCGGCGTCGACGAAGGCGCCACATCAATCATCCCCGGTATGTACGTGCACGAGTTCGTGCACGATGGACGCCATCTGCTCGCCTTCCCCTGTCACTAACCTGGGGAGCACGCATATGGTTAGAACTCTGCTCATCCGCGGGATGCTTATCGGCTTTGTCGCCGGACTGCTTGCGTTCGGTTTTGCCAAGCTGTTTGGCGAGCCACAGATCGACCGCGCCATCGCTTTTGAAGACCAAATGAATCAGGCCAAGGGTGAAGATCCTGAAACGGAGATAGTCAGCCGTGCCGTGCAAAGCAGCATAGGTCTGTTCATCGGGGTCGTAGTTTACGGCAGTGCACTCGGCGGGTTGTTTGCACTGGTCTTCGCGTTTGTCTACGGTCGTGCCGGACGCTTAAGCCCGCGTGGTACCGCCGCGCTGCTCGCCTGCGCCGGCTTCGTTGCCATTGTAGTCGCTCCCGCTTTGAAATATCCCCCGAACCCACCAGCTGTGGGGGAGCCGGAGACGATCGGCTATCGCACCGAAGTGTATTTCTTAATGATCTCGATCTCGATAATCGCTTTGATCGCGGCGATGACGATTCGCCGTCGCCTCATCGGTCGCTTCGGCAGTTGGAATGCGACGCTTGTTGGCGCGGCCGGATTCATAGTCATTGTCGCCGTTGCTCAACTGCTGCTTCCCAGCATCAATGAGGTTCCGGACCAGTTTCCAGCAGTTGTGCTATGGCGTTTCAGGATCGCGTCGCTGGGCATAGAGTTCGTGTTGTGGACAGTGATCGGAGTGCTCTTCGGCATCGTGGCCGAGCGTGTTCTGGCGGAACAATATAGGTGCGTCAGTCCAGCCTTGCGCCAGAATGAGGCTTCAATTTCTTTCACCCGCTCCAATTCTTATCGCTTTAGCGCAAAAGAAACACGCCGCAAAATTCTCTTCAGTAAGCTCTACCAAAAATTGCTGCTTGCGGTCTCATTCCGGCGCACGAGACTGTGATGAGAGTAAAAGCTTTAGCCATGCGTGCGTCCAAGACCCCGGCTCGCGGACCGTCCCTCGGCCAGTGCGGCGTTGTAACGGTTGGCGCATTGGCGAATGAAAAATAGAGGGGTAAATCATGAAGAACGGTCTGCGCATGTTATCGATCGTTGCCTCATTGACGGCACCTGCTTTTGCAGCTGATCTAGCGCCTTCCCCGCCGCTCCTTGCAAGCAATCCGTGGGAGGGTTTTTATGCCGGAGGACATGTCGGGTATTTTTTCTCGGGAATCTCCTCTTACATCAGCGGCCTCCCGAGTGTGCCCGCGATCGGCCAAACCAGTGTCGTCGCCGAGGAACACCAGTTTGGACCCCTGAACGCCGGTTATCAGGCAGGCTATAATTATGTATTCGCCTCGGGTCTCTTGCTCGGTGGGGAAGCCGACATCACATTCGCCGACTTCGCTAAGAGCAACCTTCAGCAGAGCACCGCCGCCCTGGGTCCGTCGGTCGTCAACGACAGCATCCAAATGTACGGCTCGATCCGCGGCCGCATCGGCTTCGCCGCCGATGATTGGCTCTTCTACGGCATCGGCGGCTTCGCCTATGATCGAGACCGGTTGAACACCACGGATTTCGCCACCGGAAGTCTCGACGACAATGTCTACTTTTGGCGGCCCGGCTGGACGGCGGGCGCCGGGGTCGAGGTTTTATTGACCGCCAATTTGAGCGCCAAGCTCGAATATGACTTCTATGATTTCGCGCGCGTGAACATTTTCCTTCCGGTTGCCGGCGAACCCTATAATTCCAATCTCAAATTCCAGACGGTGTGGGCAGGGCTCAACTATCATTTCAACGACAATCCCGTCGCACCCGGAACGACAGGCGGGATTCTTCCGCAATCGGTCCGCGATGATATGAGTGTCCATGCGCAGTCGACTTTCATCCTTGATAGCAACGCGCCGTTCCCTGCCGCCTATACCGGAACAAACAGCCTTGGACCCATCTGGCAGACGGTCGAGACGTGGAGCGTGACAGGATTTTTCGGTTACAAGGACCCCTTGGAAGGTACCGAATTCTATTTCAATCCGGAGCCGTTCCAAGGCTACGGTCTTGCCCAAACCCACGGCCTTGCCAGCTTCCCGGACATCGAAGCCCAGAAGGCCGGCTATAATTTTCCGCATTACTACACGGCGCGCTTGTTCCTGCGTCATGTCTTTGGCCTCGGCGGCGACACCGAGGATATCGCGGACGGTCCCAACCAGGTGGCCGCGAAGGAGGATATTTCCCGGCTGACATTCACGCTCGGCAAGATTGGCGTACCCGATATATTCGACAACAACACCTACTCGCATGATGGACGCAGTAGTTTTCTAAATTGGGCATTGGTAGATTGCGGCGCGTTCAACTATTCCGCCGATCAGCAAGGATATGTTTGGGGAACGGTGCTCGATCTGAACCAGAAGGAGTGGGCGCTCCGCGCCGGTTATTTCCTGGTGCCCGATGTGTCCAATGGCGAGAATTGGGACACCAGGATTGGCCGGCGCGGCCAGTACATTCTCGAGGCCCAGCACAATTTCTCGCTCCTCGGAATGGATGGGATCGTCCGCGTCTTGGGCTTCGAAAATCAATTTTATGCCGGCAGCTTCGCCGCCACGCTCGCCAATCCCTATCTCAGCAACCCTTTGTACGATGGTGGCACGGTGAACATCGTGGCGACGCGCGAGACGCGATCGCAATATGGTTTTGTCGGCAATGTCGAGCTGGCGGCGACCAAGGACCTCGGTTTGTTCGCTCGGATTGGCTGGTGGAACGGCCAATCGGAAATCATCTATACCGATATCGACGGGAGCGCCTCGTTTGGCGCCGTGCTGAAGGGAACTGCATGGGGCCGCCCCAACGACAGAGTGGGCTTGGCCGGTGCCATCAGCGAAATCACGCCCAGTTATCAGGCCTACCTTGCCGCTGGCGGCCTGGGCGTCAACATCGGCGATGGCGCCCTCAGCTACCGGCCGGAAGAAATCATCGAAACCTATTATTCCGTCGCGTTAGCCGATTGGTCTTATCTCACCTTCGACTATCAATTCGCTGCCAATCCTGGTTATAATTATGTTCGCGGCCCGGTCTCGATCGGATCTGTGCGGCTACATTTGCAGTTTTGAGGGTTGCGATCTCGGGCAACTGCACGACAGCCGCTGATGTTATCTTTGGCATGTGCTGGAGCTCATGCAATCACAGTTGCGTGACATCCGAGAATTCGCCAGTCGCACTCCCTCGTGCCATCGTCGGCATCGATATCTAAATCGAATCAAACGATTTCCCTCTTTACCATTGACCTCATAATTTTTTGGACGGCACGCACCCGCGAGGTGTGGCTGGCCGCCATAAGCCCCCGCTGACGTGCGGCAACTCTGAAAAAATGAGGCAAACGACATGACCTTAGTTACTGGAACTGCGCGGACTGGCGAGGCCGCTGCCGTCGCCGAAGCGCCGCTGCTGGATGGCAGAATTGCCATTTTCGGCAGTCTTGCAATCTGCACATTCTATGTTTGCGTGCGGATCTATGAGCAAATCTTCGGCTGGTACGCAGGCCTCGATTCATTCGCGCCCGAGTTTACCACCTATTGGATGACTATTCTCTACATCGAGGAGCCGGTCGAATTGATCTCCTTCCTCGCGATCATCGGCTATTTGTGGAAAACCCGCGATCGGGATGTGGCGAATGTTCAGCCGCGCGAAGAAATGCGGCGCATTTTTACACTCATCAGCCTAGTGCTCGTCTATGGTGTCGCGATTTATCGGGGCGCCAGCTATTTCACTGAGCAGGACGGCACGTGGCATATGACGGTCATCCGTGACACAGACTTTACGCCAAGCCACATCATCGAGTTCTATATGAGCTATCCAATGTATATCGTGATGGGCGTCACGGGGTTCATGTATGCGAGAACGCGTCTACCGACCTTTGCCTGCAAGGGATGGTCGATCGCCTACGTCCTCCTCTTCGTTGGCCCGTTCATGATCTTCCCCAACGTTGGTCTTAATGAGTGGGGTCACACCTTCTGGTTCATGGAGGAACTGTTCGTTGCGCCGCTGCACTGGATGTTTGTCTTCTTTGGCTGGTTCACGCTCGCCATCTTCGGAGTCTCGCTGCAGATCATGGGCCGCATCGGCGAGCTTCTGAAGGGGTATGAGGATTTGGTTGGTCTCGAGCCAGCCGAATAATCGGTGCCTGGCGGAGCCATTTCATAGCCCATGGCTCCGCTAAGAACGGCCTTGGAGGGTCCAAGGGAGGTCTTTGCTGTTGGAACTAAGCTCAACTCTAGCTCGCTCCATTATCCGGCGCCCAGCGGGATTTTTTGTCCGGGGAGCTGTCATGTGCCACCTGTCCTGTACGGTCTATACATTAATTCTCCCGCTGCTTGCCGGCGGAAGAAACATTTTTCCGAGGTGTTACGATGATAATCTCACGACGAATCTCCGTGTGGCTGCTCACCATGTCGCTGGCCCCTTCGGTAGCTTATGCCCATGGTGGGGTTGGCATGGTGGACAATAGATGCGTATTGCGGATTGGCCCGGATAAGATGTTTTTTACCGGTTACCAGCCGCAAAATTCCCGAGAAGAGTTTTGCGACGACATTCCAAACACCGGACAGACTGTTGTGGCGCTCGACATGCAAGATACCGAGCTGCGCAGCATGCTCACGGAAATCCGTATAATCAAGGACGACGGAACCCATACCCGCATTAACGGGCTGCCGGTCTTGACAGATGACGAATTGGCTAGCAAGGAGCTGATCGACCCCGTCACCATCTCCTATTTACCGGCGCGGAAATATCCGACGGGCACCTTGACCTTCGAACATACTTTCCCCGAGAATGGGAAATTCATCGGCATCGTGACGGTGGAAAACGACCACGGTCAAAAATACATCTCGCAATTTCCGTTTGCGGTAGGTCAACCGGTTGCGAAAACCGCGCCGCTTTATGTGGCATTGCTAAGTCTGCTGGGATTCGCGGTTTATGGCCTTTGGCGATATGGGAAGCCGAGGCTAGCGCCCGTCACCACCCCAAGACAATAGCAAGGACACATCAATTTCCTGGCCAGCAGTGGTGCCAGCTGTCCTGCACGGTCTAAGCTGGGTTTTCCGGCTTTAATCTCGGAGCCGTTCGCATGAGGGTGCAATTACCACCGGCCAAATGAGCCGCCCGGATAAAACCATGGCCCGTCCGCCGGTGACCGCGCATATGAGCGGTCATGCGGGAGATCATAATGATAATGGGCTTCTGGCTGATGGCGGCGCATTTTGATGCCGCCTTGCGGCTCACCACTCATGAGGATTACGAAGTCCGTATCTTTGCCAGTCTCGCTGCTCATGCCTTCGTCCGAAATGATCAATGACGATCCGGGCGTGATGACTTCCGAGACGCGGTCGATGATGTCTTGCGGAATAGCGATACGATCAAGCGTCATGCCGGCCGAGCCTCCGCGCGGCGAGACCGCATCGGCATTGTAACTCTCACCATCGCGCGACTTGCGATTTGGGCTACCCCGATGCGCACCACGATTGCCGTCCATGGACAGAGCGCTCCACTTGAGACCCGCGCCGCTCTCTGTGTAGCCAACCACAGTGTAGATGTGCGTGCCGATAGGATTATCAGCATCACGGATCGTGATCGGGCTCTCTAAAACTTGCTGAAAAGCCTGCCGGATATACAGTCTTTGCGTCTTTCGGCTGATGAAGATGGATACCGGTGACGTCAGGCGCTCAAGCGCCTCTGAGGCTCGCAAGTCCGCGGTCCTCTCGGCCTCGGCCGCTTTTGCCTCTTCGCGTATGTGTGCGGCAGTGTCTGCCTTCGGCTGTGCTTCTGCCTTGACGGCGGCGAGCTTGGCGTCTGCCTCGGCAAGCACTGCAAGCGCTTTGGCCTTGGCGCTTTCGGCCGCCTGGATCGCCTCGGGCGAGCTCGCAGCCTTGAGGGTGCTTTCGGCGGCTGCGAGTTGCGTTTCGGCCCGGTGCTTTGGAACCTCTACCGTATGCAAGAGCCGCGCGGCGTCCCCCGCCAGTCGTGCCGCGCTTATCCAGGACGCGTTTGCTTTGCCTGCGGCGGCATTCGCCTGCGCCAATTTGGCCGTGGCGATCGACCGCAATGTCATGAGAGGCTCGGCTTCGTCGACTGCTGACGGCATGTCAGCGCCGCGCGCAGCGGTTCCATGCGTCGCCGCCACCTCTTGCGCCTGAGTAAGGTCCCAGTGCGCGGATAAGGCCTCGATCGAAATGTCAGAGCGAACCATTTTCGGCTTGAAGAGAGCAGGATGGTCAATTTCGATGGGACGGACGTCGTTTCGAGCAACGATCACCCGCATGCCGATGTTCGTTATGCCGTAAAGATGCTGGGCGAATTCATATGGCATACGGATACAGCCGTGGGAGGCTGGGTACCCGGGTAGGGGGCCTGCGTGGAGGGCAATACCTGACCAAGTGATGCGCTGCATGAAAGGCATCTCGGCATCATCATAGCGATTGGAGTAGTGTTCCTCCTCTTTTTGAATGATGCTGTAGATGCCTGCGGGCGTGTCATACCCCGCTTGTCCACTGGAGACCGGTGCTCGTAAGGTCCAGCCGTCCGCATCATAGACCGTGATCTGTTGCTTGCTGAGCGAGACGACCGCCATGACAGGCTGCCCAACCGGACGGGTCGCCGCACTCTCAACCTGCGTTGCCTCCCGGAGCCCTTTGGCGCCCGCCGATTCGGCCAGAGCCGTCGGGAGGAACACCACGAGGCCGAAGACGGCGGGCCTGACGAGCCGCTGCATAGCCGCGCTTTCCATTCAAGAGCAAATTAAATTATACAGGACCAATCTAGCAAACAAGCACGGTCGAACGCGGCTCATTCGGATTTATGCAGAGGCGAGCGCATGATCACTGTTTCGCGCCGCTCGGGCCGAGCGATAACCACCAACCGGGGCGGTCGCAAGTGATCAGCAGGCCGCGCGGCTCCAAGGCGGCTTCGGGTCACGGTGAGAAGAACTCAGTGGGAGCATACGTTTTCCGAAATGCTTTCGATAGCTTCCGGAAAATGAGAAACTTGAGCACTTACGTTCGACGCCAATTGCCCGGCAGACCATGTGAGCCTCGGCCGAAACTCATGTTGCGGAAACGAAACTTAGCAAACGCCACCATGCGGGGAGAGTCAGGAACGAAAGCGGAATGCCTACGCTGACCATCAACGTGAGCAGTGGCGGGTCAAGTTCGTGATCAATCGCGACGATGCTCGCCCCAATCATCGGTCCCATCGCGGCCTCAAACACGGTTACGCTCAGGACGTGCCCCTTGGCCCCCAGGACGCCGGCAAACAGCAATAGGATCAGCACGGGAGCGAGCACGAGCTTGAAGATAAGTCCGACGGTCAGGGCACATGCCTTGCCCCGCACCTGGCTGAGGTGAAGCTGGTAGCCCACCGATACGAGAGCGATTGGCACTAGCGTAGCACCAAGGCGCCTTAGCAGATCGTCGAGCCAGATCGGGTATTCGAACGGCATTAGCAGCAATGCCAGCACGAAAGCTTGAAAAGGTACGAACTGGAGTATCTTCCGGTTTACCATCTTTGGATTGAAGCTGTGATCGGAGGAGTAAAGCGCGGCCACCAAAATGCCGAGGGTCGAGAGCACAAAGTATGACCCTAGCTGGTCGATCAATATTCCAAGGCCAAGAAACTGCGGGCCATAAAACGTCTCAATCATTGGCAGCCCAATAAACGACGTGTTAGCGAGTCCGCCTGTCAGCATTAACCCCCCGGTTGTCGCCCGTGAAAAGCCAAGCACCCGCGCAGCCAGCCAAAAGAATCCACATCCGATCCCGAACATTATCCAGGCCATTAACGCGGGAAGAATTAGGCTCGAATCGAGTTTCAGACCATGTACATAGGTCAAAGTTAGCGCCGGAAGCGAAATATGAACCACGAACCCGTTTAGCGACGCTGCTGCGTTTCCTGGCAATCGCCCCGAATGGCGCAGGAGGGTTCCAAGAAGGAAGCAGGCTCCCAGCAGCACATAGTTGTTCATGAAACCGCCCTTGTCGCTCGGGGGTTGCTGATAGTTACTATAGGAGGCGATACTATAGCGGCGAACGGAGGATTGATAAGACTAGCCGTCTGGCACTACGCTATGCTCATCCTCGCCAGGATGAGCTAGGCATGCCGACAGACAACAATAATTTGAGGGACCTCGAATCCGCCATAGCGATTTTTCGCGCGAGCGGTTCTTTGGCGGCGCCGGGCGAGGCGCTGTTTCTGCCCTGCTGGCGCGAAGAGGACTGGAGGCAGCTGTTCCGATTTACGAGCACCCGTAGAGTGAAGGCAGGCGATGCTTTGATTCGGCATGGCGAGCCTGATAGGACTCTCTACTTTGTACTCCGTGGCAACCTAGAAGTCTTTGCGCGCTCGGCTGACGGGCTCACAATGGGTCATGTGGCTGTAGTCGGGGCGGGGTCGCTATTGGGAGAGTTGGCTTTTTTCGATGGCGGCCCCCGGTCGGCTAGTGCCTGGGCAGTGGACGATTGCGAAGTTGCAGCGATGACCCCGGACCAGTATGTCGCATATGAGCAAAGCTGTCCGGCCCTGGCGCGCCAACTGCTCTTCGCGCTCGGTCGCATTCTCGCATTCCGGCTTCGCATGAGCACTGCAAAACTCGTCAAGTAAAAGTCGCAACGTCGGTTACTCTCAATCCAGAAGGGAACCGCAACACTTTCGCCTGATGACGCTGCCGCAAACTGCTTCAGGCTCTTCGCGGTTTCCCGGCGCAATACAAGCTCGCCGTGGGGATAATCGAGGGTCGCAAGAAAATGATAAAGCAGATTGGTCCCAGACGAATTTCCGCAGCCAATAAAATCCGGTTTTGGGGTGTTTCCAGGCCAGATTTTTCTCAATTTGCCTTCACTGCCACCGAATTTCAGTTCGGACGGTTTATTGCCCCCCCCCGTTTGGCGGATTTAATGTGTCTGGACCCTAGCTAGAAAGCTTCGCAAGCGAGATGCGCCCATTGCGAAAGTGAGGCGGATAGAAACCTTGTGGTCCAGTTTCTGTTCGCCTCGTGTTATGCGAGCGTGTTCGCTTTCACCTTGCCATCGGAGCACCGAATGAAAGTAGCATTGCTGATAGGCGCGCTCTGTGGGACTCTTTATCAAACGAGCGCGATCGCAAAGGACCAAGACGGTATTGTTATATTTGGACAAGGCGTCCTTGGATGCTCAAAAAACCATGTAGTTACAATAACGAACAATGAGATTCACGTAAAGTGCCATTTTGGAAGTAACACGGTCGTTGACTTCAATAGGAAAATCTCTGCGACCTGCAGCGGAATTATTGAAGGTACGTGGAGGCGTGATCCAGGCAGAATAAGTTACGCAAATATAAACATTGATAATAATCAGTTTATCTGCAATCGTAGTACCTATAATCCGAAGTTTGAATTTAATAGACTTGCTACAGCTGATCTAACCTTGCATGGATTCAGTGGAAGTCCGGCTGCAATAATTATGACTTATGACATTGTATCGTCAGACATCCAAATTTGTGTTGTGCCGTATTCAGATCTGGAGATGGTTTGTTTTCCAGAAAAGACACCGTCCTCGAAATAAGTGGAATTGGCGCAGGAGGCCGTATTCTTCGAGGATGCTCGCCTTTGGATCAACGATTGAGAGCGACTCCTGAATCCGAGCGAGCTATGCTATAAACCGTGGGCTTCTTAGGGACAATGGCGCCTGCACACAGCTTTCAAGAAATTGCTGCGGATTTTTATTCAAAGCTGTTGGCGGGCTTGGAAATGGCAGCAACTGCAAACCTGGTTGGCGCTTGCTGCGTAAAGGGCCTGCGGTAAGAGAATTATCGCCTCATTTTGCAATTTCTCATGTAACGGTAAGAGCCTTGCCAGGAGCGCGCCTCACAAGGCCGAGGTCGTCCTTGGCACGCTGAAAACATTCCTCAATGGTCCACCGCAGGCCAGCGCTCCAACCCGGCTTGTTCAGCCATCAACCAGCCTGTCGCGTTCAACGCCAGACAACAGCCTATCCACAAACGCCGTGCCCGTCTCTTTCAACTCACGGCGCCAAAACAGCGGTGAAAGCCACTCCTTGAAGGCCAAAAGCTCCCCTGCCACGCCAACAAAGAGCCAGATCAAGCCGTAACCGACATCCCATCCTCCCCAATTTCCTATGGAGAAGGAATTACAACTTCACACAATACGCAACTGTAGTACTAGGACGCTGCAGCTAGGTTTTTTCTACCCTTAGCAGGGTCAGCTGGTGCCAACGAGCAAGGATTGGCGAGCTTCGCGTTTCCAAATACGAGTTTCATGTGAATTGATTCCAAAGTCTCCTCGTCGAGTAAACGGGGCTACGAGGACTCGCCAGAGACATGAAACCGTTCCATAACTAGAATGAATCCAAGGTTAATCGGGAAAATTCGGATTTTGGGAAGATAAACGTGGATAATATATGAATTTGCATAGAAAGAGTAGAACCAACCCCATCCGACTACACCTAGGCGCTTTCAATCGAGCGGTCGACGGGTGGGTCAATACAGATATTACGCCGCATATTTGGGGTTCTCGCGTACCCTTCGCCGTATTTTTACTACATTCCGATGGAAAGTTATCCGAGGAGCGCTATCACGAACACCACACGGGCATTTTTAAAAAGCTCCATTACCTTGACCTGACTAAGCCTTTACCGTTAACAGATTCTAGTGCCAGCGCAGTATTTAGCAGGTCATGTACTTGAGCATCTATTCTTCGGCTCTGATTTGATCGCTTTGACATTTTTCCGCCGTAGGCAATTTCGTAGCAATTACCAAACGTGATCAAATCTGTCCGTTTCAAATCATCGATGGCCAGATTCCGTCGCAACCCGCCAAGGTATCATGCCTGCCCAAAAACTCCTCATAGTCTCTCTAGCCAGCACCTTCAGGACGATTGTCCAGATCGCCCTGATGCCGATCATCGGACGGGTTTTGGGGCCACGTGCCTACGGGCAAATGGCGCTTGTTTTTCCCTTTATCTTCTTCGCAACGCTACTGGCGGAATCTGGCCTTGGCGTCTGCATCGTGCGGGCAGAGCAGGTAACGAAAGAGCTCGAAGGCACTATCTTTTGTTTTTCCGCTAGCGTTAGCATTTTTCTAATCAGCCTGCTCGCGGCTCTCGCCTATCCGCTTGGAAAATTGCTCGGCGATCCGCTTTTCCCAGCACTTCTGCTTGGCACATCGAGCATCCTGCTCCTAGTGGCCCTGAATATTGTGCCGATGGCGCTCTTGTGGCGTAGGAAACAGTATAACATCATAGCACTTGGCGATGTCGTTTCAACACTCGGGAGCATCGGAGCGATCGCTACGGGAGTTTTTTTCGGTTGGGGGATCTGGAGTCTTGTGGCGCAACAAATCACCATATGGACCTGTCGGGTCTTAATTGCCTTCATTGGCTCGCGTAGTCGACCGCGTTTTCTTTTCCATTGGAGGATTATCCGGGAAAACATCTCTTTCGGATCGAACTTGACGGCATCTTCGATGCTTTCCTTCATTGCCCGCAATATTGACAATGTCTTAATCGGAGGCCTTATGGGCTCTGAGACGCTTGGCTATTACGCGCTGGCGTTTCAGATCGTGGGATTGCCCGTGGCCATCATGTCCAGCTCAGTCTATTACCATGTGCTTTCTGGAATTAGCGAAGCGTCACGTAAGGGTCTGCCGTTGTCAGAGCACTTTTTGAAAGCGCTACGTAGCGTCGCTCTCCTCACCAGCCCTGTAATGGTTGGGCTTGCCGTCACAGCCCCTTTATCAATACCGTTTATTCTTGGAGATAAATGGCTACCAACAGTTTCACTGCTATATTGCCTGGCGCCTTTCGGTTTCGCGCAAGCTATGTCGGAGCCCATAGCAGGCGTTCTAATTGGCATGGGACGATCTGAGCTTAAGCTTAAACTTGGGTTATTGTCGTCCTCTGCTGCGATCGCAAGTATAGTATTTGGTGTTTTTTTTAGCAGCACGACTGTGGCATTAGGCATATCCCTCGCCGAGGTCCTAAGTTGGTTATTCGCGCTCCATAAGGCCCTAGAGCTATGCAAGGACGCAAGTATTAATGGCGTGCTGAGGGCAGTGAGCGTTCCTTTGATCGCCGCTTTTTTGATGGGTTGCGTTGTTGTTTCCGTACAACAGACGTTTTTTATCGATTTTCCCCTCGGCGTACGGCTTGTAATAAGTGGTGCGATAGGAATTTTTGCTTATGGCGCGATTCTCGTTGGCTTATTCCGCGACCAGATATCCGACGATATAGTGCTGATCAAAACCGCTCTAGGTTATAAACCCATAAAGGGGATACACAAAACGTGGTGGTTCTGATTCATTCTCCAGACAGGGAGAATGGGATGGCCCGCTTTGATTTGACGATTTTGAATGGTCGGTGATTGCGTCTTTGCTACCGGATAAGCCGCGCGGGCTTTCGAAGCGCTTGATAATTAAAAAGCAGCCGGATGCGACTCTTGCCTTCGGGCAAGCTGAACGGCTTGCGACACTGGTGGCCGTGTAGGGATCGAGATCAGCACACGGCCAAGGTACTTCGTCAACCAAAACCAAAAAAGATGATTCCGATGTCCGCGAGATCACAGTCGAAGCCTTTAAAAAACTTGGGTAGACGGTTTATCCGGCCAGAGATGGTTTTGAGGCTCTCTCCATCCTCAAGCAGTTGGCCAGCCTCGATTTTCTATTTACTGGTGTTATAATGCCCAACGGTATGAACAGTGATGCTCGCAAAGGATTCCCCCTTTTGAAAAGCCGCTTTGCCGTTTTTTTCTCAATCATTATTGGCTATGAATTCTCTAATTCCTTTCCGATGTGATGCCCAAGTAAACTTTTCTCTGAATCTAGCGAGTGAGGTTTTTTTAATTTTTGACCTTGGGAACATATCAGCTACCTCATTTAAGGCATCAGATAAATCCAATGTATACTTCGTAAGTTCGCAAACTTCCAATATTTTTGCTTCATCCTCATTGAGCTCAAAATCAGCTAAACCGGTATTAGTCGTCCCAATACAAAACAATCCTGCAGAAAGTGCCTCGCCAAATACTAGTCCGAAGCCTTCTACGAGAGAGGGCATAACAAATACATCTGATTCCTCGAAAAGCTTTTTAAGCGTATCATCAGATACCCAAGAGAAATAGTTTACATTGGGCTGCTCCAATAATGGAGCGATTCCGGGATCCATTCGACTCGCCACAATAGTTAGTTCCGAGCGATCTGGTCGGCGTGTCCGCCAAGCTTTCAAAAGATGGTGCAAACCTTTTCTTTGGACTCCTTGTCCTGCGAAAAGAAAACGACAAGTTTTTGCCGTTGCATCGTTGATAATGAAGGATAGCCGGCTCTCGGACTACTTTTATATTCTGTTCCAAGCATCCTGCTTCAGTCAAAGTTCTTTTGGTGAAACTACTGGCACAGACGATCTTATCTGCCAGTTTCTATTCATCCCGTCTTTCCACCGCTAGATGCTCATCAGGTAACGAGTCAATTTCATGCCTAAAAGACCATTCGACTTCAGGATGTAACTCAAAATCGTTTTTTGACAGCGTTGATACTCCAGACACGATTGGATGAAATTGAAACATATACTTTCTAGCATAGGGTAATTCTTTAAAAGCCCAGTAAGCATAGTTGCTATGCAAAAACAAATCCGTACCGGTTCTTTTGGCTATTATTGCGGCACGCAACGACAGGGCTTTGTCAACTTTAACCAAGCGATCGATTGCTTGAAGTGTTTTGTTGTCTAGCCTAATTCTAACATTTTGCTGTAATGCTCTTAGGTCTATGTATACTTTTGAGAAAGGTAAGGTGGGGTTTTGTCGCCTAATTTCCAGAGCGGGATTGTATCGTTTTATTTCCGAAAGCAACGAAACAAGGATATTGGGGTAAAATAGATCTGTTATGTGTCGCTCCAATAATTGCGCCTCATGCAGCGCCTGAGGAAGGCTATAGTAATCGCGTGCACCATTGAAGGCTGTTACAAACATTTGCAATAAGACCCTTCAGCGATATAATGCTTTGAGCGAGCTGGATTTTCGTCATACAGTTGCGTGCGCCATCCGCTCTTGACGTACATGCTCCATCTTGAACGTCAAATGCCGGACGATCCCGAGCAGCGCTTTCAATCACTTCTAGAACGCTATGTCTATGATCTGATGGGCGAAAACGGGTATCACGTCCGCGCGCAGGTGCGCGTCGGCTATCCAACCAACCATCGCTATCGTATCGATTTGGTTGTGGAGGGAATGCAAGGGCGTCTTGCGGTCGAATGCGACGGCGATCAATGGCACGACCCCGAACCCCTCTTTTCAGCTGGTGGAAAAATGCGTTTGGAGTCTGAGAGCGTTTGATTACGCAAAGTCGGTCGAGAGGAGCGCGAAGGTCGTTTGAATCTGCCAAAACGCAAGGTGCCAATGACGCTAGCACCCGCATCTCTCTATTTGGAACGTCTTCGTGAAGAAGGGGGCAAGGAAATCGATCCCAAACAGCAATAGCTCGAGCGCCACCTCCTTCCATTCCTTGGAGATTTGCAAATTGGCCAGATTACAAGCTTCGACATAGAGCGATACAAAAAGCATCGGCTTGAACAACCAGTTCAAACCCGAAAAAAAATTCAAGGCGGGAGAGGTTCCGCCAAAGAACCGTCCATCTACCGTGAATCGTCAATTGGCAGTGCTTTCGCATCTGCTGAGCAAAGCCGTGAAATGGAGTTGGATTGACCGGCGGCACCGACAATACGCAAGCTCAAAGAAGATAATGGCCGCATCGTGTATCTTTCCCCGCCCCAAGCTGATGGCCTGTTAGAGGCAGCAAAGGCAGATCAAAATGGTCAGATTTATCCGTTCATTCTGATCGGCTTGCGGACCGGCAACGATACCAACAAAGGCAGACGATACCAACAACAATACCATCAGTTGGACGCAGATACCGGTAGCGCGGCAAGGTATCCGAAACCACCCCAGAACACGCCGAAAAACCAAAATCTCATGGATAATCAGAATATCACGGGGGCAATAGCATAGCCGGGACGGGGAAAAGATGCTGCTGAGAAGGGTGGAATGGTGCCAGGGGCGGAATCGAAGAAATATTATAAACTTCTGAAAAAATGGATAAATTTTCAATATGATTTTTCACAAGGCCAACAAAAAGGCCAACAAATTTAAGGGGTGGCATCTTTTCTTGCTATGTTTCGCTCAAGTCGGTGGATAAAAATTCAGCAGAGAGGCGAAGCCTATAGCAGCGAGTTTGATGGCTGATCGACAATCGGACTGGCTCTTGTTGGCTGCTTGGCACCTTTCGTTGTTTCTTCCTTTATTGCGCCAGAGGAATTCAACGTGCTCGTTAACCTACGACATGCGGCTCAGTCAGCGGATCACTGCGGCCAAGGTTCGCAAGTGGACATATGATGCACGTCTCGCGAAAAGAGCCTGAATTGCTAGTCTAAATTTTAATCATAAACTTTAGCAACAAGCTTGAACGTGCTAAAGGAATGCAATCGTCAACACATCACGATATCCAAAGTTTATGGAAGCTCTATCCAGCCATGCGTGTTCTGATCGTCGATGACCATCCCATGGTGATTGCGGGCTGTCGCGGCATATTGTCGAGCCAGAGCGATATAGAGGTCATTGAAGCGCATGATGCGCGCGAGGCGGTTGAGGCGCATGCCACGGCTTCACCCGATGTGACGGTGCTGGACATCAATCTGCCAGGAACTTCCGGGTTCGATGTGTTGCAGCGCCTTCTGAAGCAGGAGCCGAAATCACGGATCGTCGTCTTTACGATGAATGAGGATCCGATCTTTGCCGCACGGGCAATCGAGCTCGGCGCCATGGGTTATATCGCGAAAAGCGAGGACCCTTCACAATTCGTAAAAGCTGTCAGGCGCGTTGCGGATGGCACGTGCTATCTCTCGGACCAAATGGCTCAGAAGCTTGTCTTCTTTCAGCAAAAACAGAAGAATAACCCCTTTCTTGACCTTTCCGCCCGCGAAATTGAAACTCTTCGTTTGCTTGCTGAAGGCAAAGGGATGGCTGAAATCGCCCATGTCATGAATATTTCCTACAAGACGGCCGCCAACTGCTGTTCACTCCTGAAACGCAAGCTCGGCGCCCGCTCGCGGGCTGATCTCATCCGGATCGCCGTCGAAGGAAAAGCCGCCAAGACAATTGTCTGAGTTGGAGCGCAACCGAGATCATGGCTTGCGGATGAAGGCTTGATATTTCTCGGTTAAAGCGGCAAGCGCAGTCGCCTTATCGACGCCCTTGTGCCGCAGATTGTAATAGAATTGGCAGAGATCACCATATTCGTGCTTCCCTTTGCCGCCTTCCGCGACCTTGGCGAAGGATTCGATCAAATCGACATAGCTTTCCTTTTGGCCGTCATGTCCGAGCATGTCGGATAATTGCGCGGTGCGGTTGGCGATCATCCGCGGCGTCTCCAGGAATCGCTCATTGGCATCGGCCAAAGCTTTCCGGATGGGTTCAATGTTGTCCGGTGCGGAAGACGTACCCGGGCTTTCTTTTCCCGCCAGCCAAAGCGCCGGATCGGTTCGATCATCTGCGGCAAGCCAATTCAGCTTCGATGATGAATGGCCAAAAGTCACCGCGCCAGTCTCTCGGTCGCGATTGTCTGGCAGACTATCCCCGCAGCCCGCCAGGAACAGGGCTGCGGAAAGCCAAAGGATGGGGTTTGCTCCTCGCTTCATTGACCAGACACCGAGGTCTTCCGGTTGATCAGAACCATGCCGCGTGGCCCCTCGCAGAGCTTGATCCTGGTCAGTTGCCGTTCGCTTGAAAGGTCGATGACGGAGACATCGCCCGAAAACCAATTGGCCACATAAGCGCGATCGGCCGCGGACACTATGGCTTCAGGATAGCGGCCAATCTCTATGGTCGAGTGCAGCTGGCCGCCCGGTAATTCCACGATCGTCAGCCTGTCCTTATGTTGATCGCTGATCAGGCCCCGATCGGCGTGATCCGTCACGGCAACCCCATAGGGCGCCGCGCCAATCTTGGCTCGGGCCAGGACGACAAGCATCTTCGTATCGATGATAGCGGCATCGCCGCCGCGAACGTTGGCGGTGATAAGATAGTTGCCGTCGGGCGATAGCGCCAAGGCGAAAGGGGCCTCGCCAACGGTGAGTTCGGCAATCTGTTGCATCGCCTGAGTGTCGATGACGCTCACCGAATCGCTCTCGCGATTGGCGACGTAAAGATGATGCGTTTGTGGGTCGAAAACGAGCCCGGCGGGTTTGCTCCCGACTGATATATTGCCGCGGTCAGCACCGCTTTCCGCATCGAGCCGCGCAACTCGGTCATTGCTCCAATCGCTTATGTAGAGGAAACGGCCGTTTGCATCGGCCGCCACGCCGAAGGGCTCGCCATCGAAACGAAAAACCGAAAGAATGGATAGGTTGGTCGCATCGATCTTCGTAATCTCGCCATGGTCCGGATGAGTCACATAGAGATAGCCGCCACCCGGGCTTGCCGTGGCCATCGCCGGACCCGCATCGACAGGAAGCGAGCCCGTCACTTCATTTGTCCCCGTATCGATCCGCCGCACGAGGGACTCGTCCTGACAGACGGTGAACAGATCTCCGGCATGACTCCGAGAAGCCTCAATGGAGAGGCCGACAAGCAAGCCAAGGACGGCGAGCCGTGCACCCATAACCAATCGCTCCGCCTATTTTGATTCGAGTTTCGCCTTGAGCCCCTGCAGGCCGTTGTGCAGGAAAGCGCCGACCGCCGTGCGCGCGGCATCGTCGTTCAGATTGTCGGGCGGTTCATTGCCGGTGTCGCCACGATAGATGCGGCCATACCACTCCACCTCACTGCCTCCACTTGAACCCGGGCGCACGGCCAGCGTCATGGAATAGGAGCTAACCGGCAAGGCGTCGAGATTGGGATCCTGCATGCGGTAGGAATATTTGAAAGTGCTCGCATCGAACTCGTCGAGACTTTCCTTGAGAGTGGCGCCTTTCTGAAAGGTCAGAACGCGCTCGCCCCCCAGCGCATCGCCGCCGGTGGCCTGAACGCTCTTGATGTCGGGATGCCATTTGTCGATGGAGCCAAAGGAACCGGCGAGCGCCCAAACCTTCCCAGGGGCGGCGGCGATCGTGACGGTCTCATCGACTTTGAGCGGTGTTGGCCCATGCGCGAGGCTGGGCGTTGCAAGAACAAGGACCAAGCCGGCAAGTACACACAGTCTCAAGACAATCTCCTTTTCAAGGTCGAGAGGTGAAGCAAGCGACGCTCGCGTAAAGAGCGCCATCGCTCGGCGATCGGCAAAACGAGGTAAAGACACGCAAGAGAGACGAGCGCCCCTGTGATGAACCACAGCCTGAGATCGAGATGGCCGGCACGGGGGCGCGGCATCGCGGCCTCTTTCACCGCTGCGACCAAATCCGGAAGTCTGGCGAAATGGCGGTAGGTAAGACCCGTAATATTGGCAAGCTCCTTCAGATAGGGCTCGCGCACTGAGGATAAATGCTCGGTACCAAGGACCCTGGTGGAACCGAAGGGCGCATTACGCGGATTATAACCCTCACGATTTTCCGCCCCTGGCGGCGGCAAGCCAAAGCGATTCTCATGCGGCACATCCTCGGCGCCGTAAAATCCAACCTCCCTTCCATTGTCATCGAATTTCGGAATGGGCGATAAGGCATAATTGCCGGCGCCGATGATCAGCCCGCCAACTTCGCTCCGTTTTCCCTCGAAGGGTGGACCACCGGACCAGGGCAAGGGCGGCGCTTCCTGACCGTCTGTGATGAAGATCACGTCAGCATTGAGATCCTTCGCCATCGCAATGGACCGATAAAGGCCGGCCGCAATATGGCTGTCGCCCTCCCAGGCCATGCGCCAGTCAAGCCCGGCGATCGCCGCATCAACAGGAGAAAAGTCGGCGCAGACATCGATCGGCTCGAACAGGAGGAAGGGCTGGCGCTCAGAAAAAATCGCCAAGCCAAGACGCGAAGGACAGGGAAGGCTTTGAAGAAGGCCTCGCAACGCGAGTTTGGCGAATTCAAGCCGACTGATCGGCTTGTCGTTCGCCACATAGTCGCGCGTGTTCATGCTGCCCGTGATGTCGAGGACGGCCAGCAGCTCGTAAGACTGCCGTTCTCGCGGGACGCTTGGGACAAGGATGGAAAGAAGCAGTAGAATGGCTGCGGTGGTGAGCAGCAGAATGCGGGGATCGCTCAGGCGCAGGCCCATCATGGTAGTCCCTTCGGCAGGCCCGGAATGTCGGTCCAGATCTTCTTGGGATCGGCGAGGAGTTCGTCGCCACTCGTGCGGTCGAGTTCGGGATATTCACGCAGCAGGCGGGAGGCGACGTCGAAGTTGAATTTGGCATCCCAGAAATCAGAGCGAAGCGCGAGCGTGTGGCGGTATTCGCGCCGGCTTAGATTGACAAAGGGGCCGGCCGCTTCGAGGTCACCCTTTTCGAGGGCTACAAAGGCCTTGCGCAGTAGGGCATTGGCCAGATTATAGTGGGCCTTGGCCGCTAGTTCCGTCTCGCCCCGCCGCTCCAGCGCATCGATCAGAAGACGCGGCGTATCGGTGTCATCCCGCCTCGCCAGGCATGTAATGCGGGCAAGCACGACCTCTGGCGCGTCCGTACTGTCGACCTGAATGTCGTGCCCCGCTGTCAAGTCCTGAATCGTCTTGTTCGCCGCCTGTGTGTTGAGCCAGAGATAAGCACTGTAGGCCGTCGCCAGCGCGGATCCGACCAAGGCCAGAACGAGCGTCAGCGAGCGAATACGGCGGCCAAAATTGACCAGCGATTGCTGCAAGTGCAGCGCTTTCTGCGCTGCTATGAAACGCAGGCTATAGGCCTCTTCTGTTCGCCTTTTCATCGGCGTGCTCCGGGCAGGAGACGGAGCCGGTTTTTTTCAGGCGTCTGTCCGTGCGAGGCCCCCATCCTCTTCTCGGCGAATTTGGCCGCCAAGAGCAGAAGCGTGGCAAGCAAAGCGATCTGGCTCAGGAGCGGCGCAAAATCGGTTCTCGGCAGTGCCTCTTCGACTTCCATGGGGTGGCGTTCGAGCCGGCCAACCTGATTGACGCCCTCGGCGACCGCCTGTGGTCCCTCGGCCTCAAAGGCCCGATAAGGCACACCCAGCGTCCTAAAATAGAGATCGAGATGCCGCTCGGGCATGGCTTGTGGTGTATCTTGCCCGGGCTTTGGCGGGTCGGTAATGCCATTGCTGCCAGCTGTCCGCAGGAACAGCCAATAGAGGTTGACCTTGATCTTCTGAAAATCGGCGCGCAACTCGTCCTGGACTTTCGGATCGATCAGTGCGGCACCGTCGGAGACGAGCAGGATCGCGCGTGAGCGGCCGGTAAAGCCGGGCTTGAACATGGAGAGCGCCAGGGCAAGGCCGCGCGCGATATTGGTATAATCAAGGCCTGGACGATCAATCGCCGCGATCGCAGCTTCATAAGCGGCCTGATGATCGGTCATTGGCATGACCAGCATGGGCGAAGTGGAGAAGGCCGCGACACCTACCAAATCATGCGCGTCGCCGCTGAAGAAACCGGACAGGATTCTCTTCGCCGCCGCGGTCTTCGATTCTTCCGCGCCAGAAGGCTGACGGCCGGCGAATGTTTCGTTCATGCTGCCGCTGCGATCGATGAGGAGGACGATCTCGGCGCCCTCGGCCATCCTGACCACGGCGCCTTGCGGGGCATGCAGGCCGGCAAGGGCAAGAATACCCGCCGCGATCGCAACAGCCGCGATTGCGGCAAGGCCCTCGGCTAAAAGCCGCGAGACGAGATCCGGCGGCGCCGCGTCGAGCGACGGGATAGAAGAGGCACGCAAGGCGGAAAAAAAGAAGGGAGTCAGGGCCAAGGGCAAGAGCGCCAGCGCCATGGGCGAATCGAGCGCGAGCGTCATGGCGCGGTTCTCTCAAGCACGGCCAGGCGCGAGGCGAAGGCAATGAGATCGGGCTTAGCGAAAAGATGGCTGAGGTCTTGTTCCGTCTCCCTGAAAAAGGCTTGCCGCGATGCAGTGAAGAATTTTTTAAACGAATCGGCCAATGGCGCATATTGCGGATTCTGGGCGAGATAGGCCGGCAGGTCCTCAAAAAGGATGGTATGACCGGCAGCTTTCTCGATGCTGCGATGGAGAGTGAGAAAGGCCGAGTGGTAAAATTCCGGGCCGCAAGTTCGCGTGGCCAGCGACGAAATTTCCCTCGCCCCCGCGGTGAAGGCACGCGCGCGGCGTTTCTGAAAGGGCCAGAACGCGCGGTCCCAAAGACAGAAGAAGCCCAAGAGAAGAGTCAGACCGGTAAGTAAGGCCGTTCGTATCGTGCTATGTTCCACGATCGAGACATTGGAAGCATCCGGGCGCAGATAATCGACCCCATTTTCCTGTTTCTCCGGCAGGACTTCGCGCAAGGGAGCGACCCTTATTCGCCAACTCGGCACTTCGACTCTGGTCTCATCACCGCCATCGAGAAAGACCAGCGGCAAAGCCGGGATCTCCATCTCACGAACATCGAGCGCAAGATAGAAGTTCTGATAGGTGAGATGCAGGTGCCAGAGCGTGCTGCCTGGTTCCGTGCTGCGCGACATGACAAGGTTGCGGAGATCGAGCCAGGCATTCAACGGACCCGGCGCCGGCAGCGAGGCTTGCTGCAATTGCGCGGTCGCCGGCATTCGTACATCGACATAGACCTCGATAAGGTCGCCGACGAAATAGCCGAATTGGCGTGGCACATGGATCTCGACCTCGGGTGAGGCATATGCTGGCAACAGAGTGAAGCAAAAACAAAAAATGGTCCAGACCGCCCGCCCGCGCATCTCAGGAACTCAGCAAATGGCGCGAGAGATCGCGCGAATCGATATGCCCTCTGATGGTATAAAGGGCGCGCCCATGCCGCCGTGTGAGCCGTTCGAGCGTATGACGCCGCCGCGCTTCAAGCGCGAGCCAGCGCGTGCGCAAGGAGGGCCGCCAAACCATGAGCCGGCGCCGTCCGCTCTCGAGATCCGCCATTTCCATCAGCCCCCATTTAGGCGGGTTTTCCTCCTCCGGATCAACAAGGCAGACGGGCGCGACATCATGGTGCGAGAGCGCGTCAAAGAGTTGTTCGAGAAAAGCGGAATTCTGCCGGAAATCGGATATGAGCAGGACAAGTTTGCGCCGCGCGCCGAGGAACGCCGCCGCATCCAAAAAACTCTGGACGCCTTGGCCATAGCAAGGCGCATCCCGCAGTCCTTGCGCGGCTGCGAGCGCCACGCCGCGCATGCGTGTCGAGGGAAGGAAGACATCCTCCCGGATGTGTTCGTCGCAGCCAATGAGGCCGAAACGATCGCCGATGCGGGTCGCCGAATAAGCCAGCGAGACGCAGAGGCCGGCGGCAAGCGCCAGCTTGCTGGCATGGCCCCGGAAGACCATGGAAGCGGAGAGATCGACAAGTGCATAGACATCGATGGCCTGGCGCTGCTCAAACCTGCGCACATAGGTTTCGCCGAAGGGATCGTTGAGGGTCGCGCGAAGATCGATGCGCTTGGCATCCGGACAGCGCAAGAATGGCGTTTGGTCCCGAAAGATCCCATCGCCGCCGATCATTCGGGACGGGTGAGCGCCAATGGCCGTACTGGCAAAGACGCCGCGCGGGCGGTAGCCGATTTCGGCCAGCTCGTTCATGGCGCCGGCACGATGTCGAGAACAGCGCGGCAAAGCCGGCGCGGAACGTCATCACCACGCAATGCATAAACGGGATCGACAAACACGCGATGCGCCATGGTTTCCACGAAAATCTCGCGAATGTCTTCCGGGACGAGATAGTCGCGGCCTTCGAGCCAGGCGCGCACCTTGGCGGCGCGCACGACAAAGGCGAGGCCGCGTGGGCTTGCCCCACCCCGCACGATGTTTTCAAGATCGATATCCGGCAAGTCGACGCCAGCGGCGGCCGGATCGAGCAAGGCACTCCAGAGGCGCAGGAGATAAAATCGCAGGGCTTCTTTCGCTTTCACGAATTGCTGCACGGCCGCGGCAATCTCGCCAATTTGCCGATAGTCCAGAACGGCTTCTTGCACCTCGTGTAAAAGGCCATCGACATCATAGAAGAGCGGATCAAACAGCAATCTTTCCCGGATGGCAGGATCCTCCGGCGTAGCCATGGAGAGCTCCATGAGGAAACGGTCGCGCGCCGCGGCTGGCAGCTCGAAAGTCTCCTCTCGCTCGATAAGATTCCGATCGGCGAAGACTTGCAGGCAGGGAAAATCATAGTCGCGGTTGAAAGCGGCGAGCTTGCGTTCGGCCATGAGGCGCAGCAGCACGGAATGGACCTGCGGGCGTGCCCTATTGATCTCGTTGAAGAAAAAGATCGAAAGATCGTCCGATTGGCGCAGGATCGGCCCCGGCTCGACTCGTGGTCGGCCGTCCTCCGCCAGATAGGTATGATAGAGGAGATCGTTCGGCATCATGTCGATCGCGCCTTCGACCCTCGCGTAGCCACCGCCGAGGGCGCGGGATACGGTACGCAGCAAAGTCGTCTTGCCGACGCCGACATCGCCTTCGAGCAAAACATGGCCGCGCGAGAAAATCGCAATGGTCACGAGTCGGATGAGCCGCGCCTGGCCGAGGATCGCCTTGGCAACCTCGGCCTCGAGGTGCGTTGCCCGCTCACGCCAATCATCAAGATCCGGCGCTGAAAGCCGTGAATTCAGCACAAGATCAAACCTAATTCATTGAGTCGGAATCTTGTCGACGTCGTAGACGAACTTGCCGGTCGATTTGAAATATTCGACCCGCTTGCGGTTTCTTTCTTCCATTGCCTTGATCGAATCCGACTGCTTGGCAAGCTCCGTCGGATTGTGCTTGGGATCATATTTCGTGCCGGCAATTTTATCTGGAAAACCGGGCTTCGGCTCCCAGCAATTGCCCGGTGCTTTGCACTTGGTTCCATCATAAGCTTGTGCTGCCCCGATGGGGAAACCGAAGAGCATGGCCAGGACGGCGAGCGGGATTGTAGAGCGTGCAATCGACATGATGTTTTCCTCCTTCGATATCGCGACAGCGACAAAGGTCGCGCCTCGAAAACGCGCAGTATTACTGTCCAACAGGCGTTGTACATTGGCCTGGCGGGTCGTCGGGAAACGTCTCACCTTTCTGATAGGGACGGTATTTCTTCTTCAGCTCTGCATTGAGCCAGGGTGCGTTCTTGACGTCATCCTTGTAGAGATGCCGAACCCAAGAAATGACCCGCAAAATCTCCTCAAGGCTGAGATTTTCATATTGGGGGCCCATCTGCGCCTGCGCACCGCCAAAGATCGTCGAAAAAATCCCCGCATCGGTGGCATTCTGCGGGTAGGTCCAATAGTCATCGTTGAGCCCCGGGCCGATTTTTCCCTCGCCGATTTCCCCGTGGCAACCCGAACAAGCGGAAAGAAAAACCTGCTCGCCCGACTTGAGACAGCTTATATCTTCAAGATAGGGATCGACGCCTGTCTGCAGGAATTGCTTGACGCCCGGCGTATCGCGCCCTTCCTGCTTCGCTGTACTGAGGTCAAGGACTTCACCTGTAACGGTGTTACGTAATTCAACAGGTCCGTCTGCAACGGCGGCGAGCGCGAAAAATCCCGCTCCCAAACAGAAAATCGCCGCGAAAGTTCGATAAGTGAATTTCATCGTTGGATCGTTTCTTCCCTAATCTGGCCACTCGATTTCAGTTGGTGAGAGGCAAAAGCGGAATAGCTTCCGAGGCAAGGATTTCATCAATCCTTGGCTTGGCGCGAACCAGACCTTCGTTAAGCTCGTTGAGCAACGCCTCGTCGTCACGGCGCACGCCGATTGATTGGTCATAGCGTTGAGCGATCTTCTCGCCACCCGCGCGCACCGCATCATCGTCGATCAATGCCATTGTGAGCGGCACGGTGGAGGATTTGACATAGCGGGCAATCTCCGGCGCGAAGGCCACCGCTAGATCGGCATTTCCGCCGACAACCTCGGAGATCAGGCGGGTCGGAGCAACCTGCGTATATTCGTTGCGCGGCGAACGGAAATTCACAAGCGAATAGAGGTAGGCCATATCGTCTTCATAAAGGCCGAGTTCCTTCAGCATAAGCTCGCTCGGCGAGCCGAAGGTGAGGGCGATATGGCCAAGATTCTTTAGAATTGGATCGGACCAGCTATGCAGGGAAAGATTGTGGTCGGCGCGGGTAACGAAGACATAGGCGGAGCGGAAGTAGGGCCGGCTCGTCAAAACCCTCGGATCACCCGTATCAAGGCCGATGACCACATCGCAGAGTTTCTTGTCGAGAAAGTCCCGCACGAGATAGATGGCCGGCCTGTCGGACCAGACGAATTGCGGCTTGCGATTCACCGCCTCCGCAAGTGCGATGGCGATTTTGTTTTCATAGCCCGTGCCGTCCTCGATTGAGAAGGGCGGCTCCTTTTTGGAAGCACAGATGCGCAAGCTCTGGCCGTCTTTTGGCGCAACCGGCGCGTCGACCGGCTGGACCGGCGCCCCAAAAGCGCTGCAGCAGAACACAATTGTCGCGGATAAGGCGATACAAATCCTGGAGATTGGCGGCATGCAAGGATCCAACAAGCGACAGCCTTTAAGTGCGGAGTCGCCCGGATGGTTGTGGACATCCGGGCGACGATTTCCCTGCGCTGCGCAATGGTCCGGAGAGAGAAGCGCAGAGATATTCTTGAACAGGCTTTAGTTTGCACCCTTATATTCGCCGATGCTCAGATCGTCGTAAGGCCCCTTGCCGCCGAGCGAGAACACGAAGAGGCCTCCGCTTTGCTGGGTGTAGTTGGCGAGTTGCTTGAAAGCGCCCACCGCGCCAAGGCCAGCAGTCGGATCCTGCAGATCGAAGACGAGCCCGACACCCGGCCAACCGCCAACGCCGTAGAGGATCGCGACATATTCGATCCCCTTGTGCTCATAGACGATCGGATAGCCGATCGCCCCGGAAGGCAGCTTGAACTTCCAGAGGAGTTCACCTGTGTCGCTGTTACGCGCCTTGATGAAACCATCGAGCGTCCCGTAGAAAACGATATTGCCCGCCGTCGCCGTAGTGCCGCCCCAGACCGCGAAGCGCTCCTGTTTCTCCCATTTGAACTGGCCGGTGATCGCATTGTAAGCCTTGATCTGGCCGAGGCCTTCGCCCGCTTGGCGATCGCCCTTCGGCCCCGGGAACATGTTGAGTGTCGCGCCGACGAAGAACTGGCCGGCTCGATAGGGCAGCATGAAGGGCTCCCAATCCATGCAGATGTGGTTCACGCCCAGGAAGAAGAGCTGTTTTGTTGGATCGTAGGAGTCATGCCCTTGATTGTGATAACCCATGGCTGAAGGGCAAATGTCCTTGCCGAGATGGTCCATCCGCGTGCCATATTCGGGATCGCGCACCGGCAGCCCGCTTGCGAGGTCGATGGTCTTAAAAACATTGACCGTGTCGTCGATCTTATCCGCCGAGACAAGATCGCCCGTCGTCCGGTCGAGCGTATAGACGATGCCGTTACGATCCGGATGGGTAAGAAGCTTGCGCTCCTTGCCGGTCTTATCCTTCTGCTCGGACAAGGTAATGAAATTGACGCCGGCGAAATCCCATTCGTCATGCGGGGTCTTCTGATAGCCGAATTTCGCCTGCCCTGTATCGACGTCACGGCCGAAAATGGTCATTGTCCATTTGTTGTCGCCTGGCCGCATGGTCTCATTCCATGGGGCGGGATTGCCGGTGCCGAAATAAATCAGATTGGTCTCCGGATCATAGGAATACCAACCCCAATTGGTGCCACCACCAATCTTCCAGGCATCACCCTCCCAGGTCGCAAGGCCCAGGCCTTTCTGACCGTAATGAGGGTTCTTGATGTTGAAATCGGGCGCCAGCAGCAGATCTTCGTCGGGGCCGGTCGCATAGGCGCGCCATTTCTGCTCACCTGTTCGCACATCATAAGCCGTCACATAGCCACGCACGCCAAGCTCGGCGCCGGATGAGCCGACGATGACATAGTCTTTCACTACGTAGGGCGCGATGGTGAGGGTCGAGCCGACATGGAAATCCGAGTTCTCGACCTTCCAGACGAGTTCGCCCGTGTTCGCATTGAGCGCCTCGACATGGCCATCGAGCAGTGTCTTCAGGATCAGGGGCGGCGTGATGCCATTGCCGGGCCAATAAGCGAGGCCGCGGTTGACGAGATCGCAACAGGCCACGGCGCGGGCCGCCGGATTCTGCTTCGGCTTATCCTGCCAGAGGATGCGCGTTGGATCATCGAGGCTGAGCGCGAAAGTGTTATTGGGGAAAGAGGTGTGGATGTAAATTTTGTCGTTGACGACGATCGGCGCGCCTTCATGACCATTCAAAACGCCGGTCGAAAACGTCCAGGCAGGGCGCAGCTCCTTAACATTCGTCGTATTGATCTGGGTCAGTGTGCTGTAATTGTTCGAGTGATAGTTCTTGCCCGGTATAACCCAGTTCTCTTCACTTTTTGATAAGCGGTCGAGCTCATCATTGGCGCTTGCAGCCCCCGAAAAGCTGATTGGCGCAACCGCGAGCATGGCGAGAAGAGAGACTGAATTTAGAAGCTTCTTCATTCTGGAAACCTCCCAGCACGGCGTCCGGTGCTTTCGCCATTCCGGCAGCGCCTCGATTATGTCTTCTGTTGTTGGATCGCGATCACACGTGATGCCATCCTTGCGGCCATCCGTTCGCTGACCGGCCCCGCTCTATCCGTCGCGATGTCGCCATTATGGGCTCGCGCAACGCCGCGGTTGACGCGCATATAAATTTGCGTGCTTCATTCTGTCTTTATGATTTGTAAGCAAGCCCATCGGGAAGAATCGGCAATACAAATGCAAAAATTCCTGGTTACCCGCAGAATAGGAGCTGGCCTTGATTTTCCATCGCTTGCCCAAGCCGTTTCACAGGCGGCCTCCAGAGGAGTAGCCAAGGCGCGCTCCGCTAAGGAACACCTTTTTGCGCCTGCGACCTTTGCGCTCCTACTCTTGACCGCAATGAGCATGGCTCCGATCGCATCGTGTCTGAGGCTGAGCGCACCAGCCGCACTTTATCCGCGCGACGAAAGACGACTCATGCTGGATGAAGATTTCCGTCGATATCCCGGCGCTGGTGTTCTCCTTTGCCAAACAGACGAAGGAAGGTTTGAACGGGCCTCCGCCGCCTGGTTGATCGGCTCGCGTCAGCTTGTGGTCTTGAACGCACATAATTTTTTCGATCGCGGCCTTCATCCTACGCGGCCTGTCAGCGATTGCTTTTTTCAGATTGCTGATGAAACCCTCGAATTTGACCCGCAAAGCCTATGTCTCGGTGCGGAGCAAGCGACGCAAAGCCTGCATATTACCGATGACTGGGCTGTGTTGCGACTGAGACGTCCGGTCAGTGAGAACGCTGCACCGCAACCTATTCCCGACGTGGAAGCACTCACCACCGGCGTTATCGATTTGTCAGTGACTATGGTGTCACCGGCCGGCCACGCCAATTATCGGCAAATGACAAGCATCGAATCCTGTACCATTAGGGAGATCGATGCGCCGTCGGAAGATGGGATCCGGCGGGCTAGGCATGATTGCAACGATGGCTATGGTGGTTCCGGCTCGGGCCTATTCTCGCAAGACGGTCGGCTTATTGCCATGCACAGCGCTTCTCTCGATATGAATGCGCGTCGCCCTTTTAATATCGAATCCCACTATGGATCTGCCCTGCTTTTTGAAGGTGCGCTGCTTACCGCGATCAGGGAGAATATTCTTGAGCCCCGCTGTCCCCATCATTCTTGATCTTTGTTTCGTGAGCTGTTTAATTTTGAAAAGCCACATCGGATCGAGCTATGGCCATGCATGTTCTATCTCTTAAAGCGAGACTGAGTTGGCTGATAGGCATCGTATTGATGACGATCCTGCTTTTGAATGTCGCCATCCTGGTTCACCATGCCGGACCACGTGTGAGCGCGGAGGCAAACAGTATCGATGTTCTGGCGCGTGAGCTCGTCGAAACTTCACTCGCCAGCCTCCAGGCAAGCAAGGATCCTCTGCCTGCGCTGCATCATCTCTTCGAAGGCTTGCGAAACTCCCGTCATCTCGAGATTGAAATTCTGCCCAACAGCGATCCTACACCCCTCACAACCGCCCGTGCGCGTTCCGAGCAGGAAAAAGGAATCCCGGACTGGTTCGTCTCCTTTGTAGCACCGACTCCCAAAGTCACTCTCATACCGGCAGTGATCAATGACGTTCAATATGGCTATATTGCCATCGCCCCCAATCCGGTTGATGAACTGGCCGAAGTCTGGTCGGACGTCCGTTCTCTTGCGGCTACAAGTCTTGTAGCCACACTTGTAATCCTGATCATAGTTGTAGTGTTGGTCCGCTTTTCGTTGCGTCCGTTCGATCACCTGGCGGGCGGACTTGCCGAACTTGAAGCGGGCCGCAGCCATGTCCGCCTACAGCCCGAAGGGGCCGCAGAGTTCCGTAACATCTCATCGCGGCTCAACTCACTTGCCGCCACACTGGATCGCGTACGCGAGGAAAAGCTCGCTCTTATGGAAAAACTCATCAAAGTACAAGATGAGGAACGCCGGCAGATCGCTCGCGATCTACATGATGAAGCAGGACCCTGCCTCTTTTCGATTCGGGCAGGAGCTGCGACCCTTATGAATGCAACCGCTGCGTCGGACTGCGATTTTGACCGGCTTCGTAAAACCTGCGAGGAGTTAAACACTGCGGGTCGGGAGCTCCAGAACCTCATTCGCGGAATGCTCGACAGGTTGCGGCCGCCGGACCTCGCGGAACGGGGACTTGAGGCCGCCCTGCGTGGGCTCATCGCCAATTGGCAAGGAATCCGCTCTGATCTCAATCTACACCTCGAGACCCCGCATGATCTGGGTTCGGTCAGCGAAGCGATCGGCCTCACGGCCTATCGGGTGATCCAGGAATCCTTGACCAATGTTTTCCGGCACGCGTCGGCACGCTTCGCGAAGGTCCGGCTTGCATTTGAAAACGCGCTGATGTCAGAAGGGGGCGATCCTGATTTTGAGTATTCGGTCCTGCGCATCACCATAGAAGATGATGGCGTAGGCATGGTTAGACAGCGGGAATGGGGCTCCGGTCTTACCGGTATGAGCGAGCGGGTACGGGCGCTCGAAGGACGTTTTTCTGTCCATGACCGTCCTGGTGGCGGGACAAAGATCGACGTCCTTCTCCCGCTACCAGATGAGGAAGATCAAGAGGCTTAAGATCGGCGGAAAGGCGTGTTCCGGTTTTTTGAAGCCATGGATCTGTTTTCGGCCGACAGTCAGGCTGCCGAAAACGCCTCTTGAATCGATTAGTGGATCAGGCGAGCAAGGGCGCGACCCGCCTTGCTCCGAAGCTCTTTGGCATTGAGCGTTCCATCCTTGTCGACATCGGCTGCATTAAAGAGCTTTTCGGCAAGCGCCAGATATTCGTCCCTGCTCAAGGTCTTGTCATTGTCGGGGTCAGCCGCGCTAAAATCCTTGGAGCTCAATCTTGATCCCGTTTCCTTGCGGTCAACGGTGGAATCATTATCCTTGTCAAGCGTATCGAAAACGGCGGAAGCGGCGTTCTTGACTTCATTGAGGTCGAGCGTGCCATCATTATCCGTGTCGAGCACTTTGTTCAAGGAAGCTGCCACAGCGGTATTCGGGGACAATCCAAAAGAGGGCAGAGTAGTTAAGACGAATCCTGCTAAAAGCAACCGGCGGCTGATCATAAATTTTCTCCACATCGTCAGGAAACTGATCCAAGTTTTCGGTTCCGGCTACTATCCTGATTTTGCCAGAAAAAGTAAACCGAGGGTAAGCGCGTGCATCCCGAGCCAAACCGCAGCACTGCACACCTCTTCCAGCACAAACCTTCGGTGTTAGGTGTCGCAGCCGTTGAAAGCATCGCTCTCCTAAAGGAACTTCGACCGACTATCAGGCGCCTGCCGCCAAGGGCTTGTAGCTTCTCTGCCCGCAAGCCTTCCAGCACGGTGCGATCGCGGTGTGGCTCGTTGCGCAGCAGCGCCTCGGGATAAATTACATCGGCATCCAACAGAGCGGTATAAGGACTCAGGGACGACCGTAACCCATGTCCTGTTCCTGTGCCTCTCCAACCAGCCGGTCGAGCACGCCTTCGCGCTCGCGGTCGATAGCGGCCTTATAGGCCATGACATCTTCCATGCGGACGCGGCGATGCTTGCCGACCTTGCGGTGTGGGATCACGCCGTTGTCGAGCAGCTTTATAAGGAAGGGCCGGGAGACATTGAGCAGTTCGGCGGCCTGCACCGTGGTCAGCTCCGCGCTTTCGGGGATGATGGTGACGCCATGCCCTGCGGCCATCGCCTCCAGAATATCCATGAGCAGAGCGACGGCACCAGCGGGCAATTCAATCGGCTTCTCGCGTCGCGGACGCGCATTGTGATAGGCCGCTTTTGCCGGCCGAGAGGAGAAAGTGCCCTCCCCGAAACCCGCGCCAGCGCGGCATCCTGCGCCGAGGGCGGCATCTGGCGGCGAGCAAGCATGGTTATGGTGAACCTCCTTGTACCTCGAAGATGCATGTCGCACCTTAGATACAATAAATGAAACAAATGAATTATATGAAAAACCCTTCGGGCTTCTGGTCTCTTATCTCAGGTTTCAGAATCGGGGCCTGCGGTCCCCATACCGTCAAGACTCATCAAAGCACCCCTCTCTCAAGCAGTGCCCATATGTCCTCCGCTCGCCAAACGGTCACGCGCGGGCCAAGCTTCATCGGCTTGGGGAAACGCCCGTCTTTGACGCCTGCCCACCATGTCGAGCGGCCAACCGGGATCGGCCCCGCTGGCGCCAGAATGGAAGTGAGACGAACAAAGCCCGTTTGGGGAAAAAGCTGAAATTCTGTCTTAGGTTGTGCGAGGACCTTCTTGCTTGAGCTAGCCATGCCCTGTTTTCCAAGGTTAGAGACTTACATGCGCCTATTCTGGCGAGGTCAGTACACTTTCGAGAAAATCTCGCGAAGCGGACCGAGCTTCGGCCACTTGATTGTTCGCCTTAAGGGTGAGCGACCAACATGCAGACGCGCACTGGCAACAATCATCGCGATGACTTAGAGCGATCCGGCGGTGATCTCGGCTTTGCCGAAGGCGCGGGTGCCGCCTCGATTTGATCCCGAATTGGCGGCGCGCGTAGTGCCTCGTCTTCTTCCCCCTGCATCTGATGCGCTCTGTCCAGGATGTCGTCCAGCACGACATCGGGCGCGCCCTGGTCCGGCTCGATCCAGAGCGGCACGTTGCAGGCGCGGCGGCCGCGCTGGGTGGCGGAAAGATCGGAGCGGGTACGACAAAGCTCCAAGGCATAATCGATGTTGTTCCAACTCATCAGACCCACCCAATAGCTGGCGCCGTTTACGCCGTACCGGAACGCGGCCATGAGACGGCTTTCCGTTTCATGGATCGACGCCTCGGCGCTGGCGCGCCCCCAGCGATAGCCGACAGCGAGGCATGCCGCGCCGCTGGCGACGAGAACGAGAGCGGCGATCAGGCTGATCTTCCAGATTTCAGCGTGCACGCGGCCGGCCGTCAGTTTGTCAAAGTCCTTGGCGATGTCGTCCCGGAAATCATGCAGGATCCGGACTTTGGCCGCTTCCATCTGCGTCTGCATGCGGGTCGTTGCCGCTTCGTCGTCGGCCCTGACCGCTTGCAATCGCTGCAGCGATTGATGGCCGTATTCGACAGAGATGCCGCGCAGCTCGGCGATGCAGGCGCCCAGCCATTCAAGAATAAGTATGAAGGCGCTCAACACCGGACCGAGTGGTCCGTCCACGTCGACACCTGTTTTTCGAGCGGCCCGGCGCAGCTCATCGATCAGCGCAGTGAGCTTGATTTGCAGAGAACTCGCCCCGCCGGATTTTTCCGGGGGCGGAAGTGACGGGACTGGTTCGTTCAATTTTCGCATGGCACGTCTCCCTCGGTTCATGGCAACCAAGACGCGACAGACGCGAAATTGTGCTCCATGGCACGAAGCCACATGGTGATGAGCTGACGATTCCATGGTCCAAGCGGCGGAAGCGCCTCAGTCCTGGCGCCGGATTCAGCTGCGGTGAAGGGGAGGCGACGGGCGTTGATTTCGTGCGCAACGTCGAGACGGGGCATCCAGACGAGCCGGGCGCCGCGATTCAGCGTCCCTTTGAAGATCGGATGTTCGAACACCGGTTCGAAAGCGGCTTTGATCGACAGGTTCTGGGGCGCAAGCGATTCGTTGAGCACGAGGATGGTGGCCTCCGGAGCAACCAAGCCGTCGGTCTCGAGGTCACGCAGATAGGCGAGATCGTCGCGCTCCGGGCCAATGAGATGAATGGCGACGACATCGACGCCATTGCCTTTAAGGAAAGGCACAAGGTTGATGCGGCGAGCCAGCTGTTTGAGCAGCAGGTCGCCGCCGCCGAGATCAATCAACAGGCTGAAGCGCTCAGCCATCTGCTGTTCGCAAATCGCCTTGAACCACTCGCGCATGTCGTTTTCGTCAGCGCTGGGCGGTGTCAGAACACCGTCCAAATAGCCGCCGAGCGACGGATTTGTGCGATCGGCATCGGCGACGACAATCTCGCGCCCCTGCATTTGGGCGCGATCGATCAGCCAGCGGGCAAGGAAGGTCTTGCCGCGGGCGCCGCGTCCGACCGGCAAGATGAGTTTTGGGGTTGACGCCTCGGGTTTCGGATCAGTGGCAGCAGCTGGCGAAACCTTGGCATTTTTATCGGATTTCACAGTCATGTTCAGGTTTCCCAAATTGAAAACCTGAACAAGGGAACGCCACCGCCCGCGAACGCCACGCGGCGGTTGAGAGCCAGAAAATCACATTGTCGTGAACACGCACATACTTTCCATTCGCGGCGCCGCCCTTAAACCTTCCGGGGAATAGGGACCTTGGTGGCGTCGATTTCGTCAAGGACACGGCGGATCTGGGCATTCGCATCGTCGCCTGTCTCGGCCGGTTTCGTCGGTGGCAGGCTTGGACGCGCTGCCGTGGTCGACTGAGACAGCGATCGTGTGACCGCTGCGTCCAGTCGGGGTGTTGCCGGGCGGATTTCGATTGTCATTCGCGGCCGTGGCGCGTTGTCGGTTTCCCGATCCGGCGCGGCACGCACGCCGGGCGCGATTTCATCCTGCATGAGAGAAGGCGCCCGCTTGGCCTGTTCCCGTGCCTTGTCCTTGGCGATGTCCTTTCGAACCTGCAGCCAGATTTTTCTGGCGGTCTCAGGAATCGGCGGTTTGCCGGTGCGGTCCGTAAGCCCCAAGGCGGTGAAGGCTTGCACGAAAGCCGGCCAATCGGCTCCCTCATGCCAATCCTGGAGAAAGTGGTCATGGTTTGAGCGCAGCCAGCGATAGAGCGAGGACCGCGCCGTTTTGCCACGCGTAGCTTTGAGCGCCGCGCGGAAGGCCTCGATTTCGTCAGAGGATTTTTTGGCTCGCACCATCCGCTTTCCCCAGCTGTCAAGGCTTTGAATTCATGAGGCTATTGGTGATTTGGAAGGTTCGAATGCGGCTATATCACGGAGCTTTAGCGGTTTAATAACGTTATGGATACGTCCAAAACCGCGAGAGAAGCGGGAAGAAAATGCGTGAGTTATATTAACTACAGACCAAGGCACCTTTGGTGCCATGTTTCCGCTCTAAACGCGGCTCATGTTTATGCCAGAGCGGAAACGGGAAAGACCATGCCCAAAGAAACCTCCGAAATCGCCAGCGAACTCGCGTCCCTGCGCGAAGCGATCGACCGGCTGGAACAGGGTCTCGGGCTGATGCTGGATACCCAGGGGACTCATAGCGAATTGCTGCGCGAGATTCTGCACGCCGCGGCGGTGCCAACCGAAGCGGAGCAGCCGCTAACCGACATGGTCGCGCAACTGATTTCGACAATGAATGAACAGCACGCCGAACTCACAGCGATCGGCGCGGTCCTGCGGCGCCTGCCGGCCGATGTTGGATTGGCTGTCGCCGGGGCGGTTCGGAACGGCCTGAAGGGGATTTAGATCGGTGCTCACCTATCGCACTGGAGCGGCTGGGGCACCGTCGGCAGCGATCGCCATGGCGGCGCATCTTCTTGAGCAGACCCTCCCGAAAGCCCAGGCTGAGCTGGCGGCCTATTATCAACGCGGCCTGACGCCGGAATCATGGGAGAGCGCGACTGCCGAGCCGAGGCGCGACATGGACCCGGCGCTCGCCAAACGTCTCGGCCTTGATCCGAAACACTCGCCCTCGCTGGACGAGATCGCCGCCGTGCTCAGTGGCAATCGGGCGGATGGGAACCGCATTCCGGGCAAGCAGATCCAGCGCCCGACGCGAAGTCTCGCCGATGAGCTGAATCTCGATCCCTTGCGGGTGCCGCTGCCAGAACAGATCGATCATATCCTGGGCGGGAGAAGCGCCGACAGCGAGTCTCTGCCGGAGAGCCGGGCGCCGATCCTGCGCCAGCGCTTTCTGGACATCTTTGGCGTGCGTGACAGCCGGCCGTTGACTGAAGCCGAGCGAACGAATATCGCCGCTGGCCGGCGTGCCGATGGCGAGGCGCTTCGGCCGGGTCAACTCGCGGAGGCGCTCTCGGCGACGCGGGCACGCATCGGCTATATCGATCTTTGCTGGTCCGCCGACAAATCGGTCTCTCTGGCCTGGGCCTTCGCGCCGACCGAGGCCGAGCGCGCGATCATCATGCAAGCGCACAAGGATGCGGTCAGTTCGGCGCTCTCCTACGTCGAGACGGAGATCGGCCGGGCACGCAAAGGCAAGGCGGGGCGCGGCGGATACGATCCGGGTCAGATCGGCTGGATCAGCTTCGACCATTATGCTAGCCGGCCGACGGTTGAGACTCCGCGAGTCGACGCCAAAACCGGTGAAGCTTACACCGAACTCGTCACCCTGAAAGTCGCGGGCGACCCGCAGCTCCACACCCATGTCGCGATTCCGAATGTCGTGCTGACGGCGGAGGGCCGGGTCGGCGGCCTCGACTTGCAGCGCCTCGAAGGCCGGGTGCATGAGTTCGGCGCCTATTATCAGGCGCAGCTGGCGACGAAACTGCGTCAGCTTGGCGTCGATGTCGTTCTTGATGAAGAAACCGGCGCGGCGCGCATCGCCGCCATTCCCAAACATGTGCTAGAGGCTTTCTCCAAGCGGACGATGAATGGCGGGGACGCCGCGCGCGCTTATGCCAAGAACCTCGGCCTCGATTGGGACAGTCTCGATCCGGCGCGGAAAATCGGCCTCGCCAAGCGCGGCGTCCAGGGCGATCCGCGTCAGGTCAAGCAGGACGACATGAGCGACTGGACGGCCTGGCAGCGGCAGGCGGAAGCGCTCGGCTGGAGGCATGAGAGCGTACTGAGCCGCGCGCCACCGCGAGAGAAGCCGGAACGCGCGGCGCGGATTGCCGAGGCTTATCAGGCGGCACTGGGGATGCTGGATAAGTCATTGCGCCGGAGCGCCGTCGTCGATGGCGCGGCGGCGCGGATCGCCGCGACGCGGGGGCTGATCGCCTCCGGGATGGAAAGCCCAGCCGATATCGACGCCGTCATGGATGCTTTTGCGATAAGAGGCGTCCGGCAGGAAGGCGTTGAGGTCGGGCTCGTCTGGGGCGTGCGGCGTGACGCGCATGGCCGCGAGAGGCTTGAGGTGACAACCAACCTGCATGTCGCCCGCGAAACCGAACTGGTTGAATTGGCGCGCTCCGCGGCGGCCGATCGCAGCGGCGCGCTGAGCCTTGCCGAGATCGATGCGGCCGTCGCACGGGGAAACAGGGATTTCGGCGCGACCGAACATGGACGAAAGCAGCGGGCCTTGATGAATGCGCTCGGGACCGGCGGTCGGCTTGCGATCGCGATCGGGGTCGCTGGTTCCGGCAAGTCGACGCTGCTCGCGCCGCTGGTCGACGCCTGGCGAAGCGCTGGTCGGCGCGTCTATGGCGCGGCGCTCGCCTGGCGGCAGGCGGATGATCTGGCCGGATCGGGCATTGCGGATGAAGACCGGATGGCGCTTGCCCGCTTCCTCAAATCCGCCGAGACCGGGCGCATCGCGCTCGACCGCGACAGCGTCGTCGTTATCGACGAACTCGGCCTTTTAGGTGCTCGGCAGTTTCTGGACCTGATGCGCCTGCAAAAAGAGCACGGCTTCCAACTGGTCGCGGTTGGTGATCCCAAACAGTGCCAGTCGATCGAGGCTGGCCCGCTCATCGATCTTCTGCGCCGCGCGCTCGGGCGCGAGGCGGTCCCCGAAATCCTCACCTCGATCCGGCAGGAGAGCGAGCGCGAGCGTGAAACCGCGCTGATGTTTCGCGATGGACGCGCGGCGGAGGCGCTCGCAATCAAGCGTACCGACCAGACGGCACGCCTGGTTCCGGGCGGATACCGGGAAGCCGTCGAATATGCGGCGGCGCTGTGGCAGGAGCGCCGGCGGGCCAATGCGCAGGATCCGGACTATGTGCTGACGATGAGCGCGCCGACCAACGCCGATGCGCGGGCGATCGGCGCCGAGATCCGCAAGGTCAGGCGCGCCGCCGGCGAGCTTTCGGCCGACCAGGTCGTGCTCGACGCCTGCGACCAGAATGGTGTGGCCTATCACCTGCCGCTCGCCGTCGGCGATCGGGTGCGGTTGTTCGATCGCGTCAATGCTTCCTTCGAGGGGCGCTCGCGCGGCAACATCGGCAATAATGGCTCGGTGCTTGAGGTTCAGGCCATCGATGCCGCCGGGCTCACCTTGCGCAGCGCGCGAGGGAAAACGGGCAAGGTTGCCTGGGATTCCCTGCGGGATCGAACCAGCGGAAAGATTCGATTGAGCTATGGCGACGTTCTGACGGTGCAGGCCGCGCAAGGTGTCACCAGCACCGAGCATATTCTGGCCATGCCCGGCGGCAGTCGAGCGGTCGATGCCTTCACGGCCTACGCGGGCGGCAGCCGCCATCGGCGGGCCAGCTACCTTGTTACTTCGGATGGAGCCGAGCGCAAGGAAGTCGTCGGGCGCCGTCCGCTCGGCGATGCGCGTCCCGTGCGCGAGGCTGACGTCTGGGCGAATGTGGCGCGCAATCTGGCGCGGCAGGCCGAAGCGCCGAGTGCGCTTGGCTTTCTCGAACGGGCGCGGCTTGTCCATGAGAGCGCCGCTCATGCCCTGCAACAGGGGCTGCAGCCTTTGGAGCAGCGCGAGGCCGAAGGACAGGTGCGGGCGACCCTTGGCCAGACTTTTGGGCGACGGCGTGTCGTCGCGCAGGCCGCGCGGCTTATCGAGCCGTTGCGCGAGCTGGCGCGGAGCCAGGCGGAGCGTTTGGCCGGGCTGGCTCGAGCCGCATCGGCGACCTTGCTCGCCGTCGTGGAGAGAGCGCCGGAGATCCAGTCCGGCATTCGGCAGGCCGCGGCGCGGCTCGCCGCCGATCCCGCGCGAATCCGCCAGCGTAAGGTCGAGGACCAGCGGCGACAAGAGCTTGAGGCGATCCGCGCCCGCTTGTTGCAAGAGCGCATGGCGCTATGGCGAATCGAAACGAGTAAAGATGGGCGATGGCGCGAGGATCACGAGGGTTCCCAGGCGCGCGAGGAGTGCGGCAGGGAGGCCGAAGCGCGAATGAAGACGGAGATCGCCGCGCTGCCGAAGGCGGAGCTCCGAAAAGTCGCTGCGCGATGGAAAAAGGAGGAGGCTCTCCGCCGCCTTGAGTTGACTCCTTCGCCGAGGCCGCGAACGCCGAGCCCCGGAATGTAGGCAACGGGAATCGCCTCTCGCAATTTGCTCGTTCAAGATTGAAGGCGGACAGAAATCCATTGCCGTAAGGAAGCATGTTCGTGCGATTGACGGCGACTGTCGGCTGTTGATAGCGTTCGCTTCGCAACTCTTTTCACCGAAACCTGCTGGTCTGAAATCGGTCCATCCCAGACAGGGGCTTTGCGCCCATGCTGGTCATTGGTCTGGCGCTACTGAATAATAAAGTGGATATGTGATGTAATACCAACGACAGTGACCTTTGACTCAACAGGTCTTTTCAACAGCGGCCTGGCGTGATTTCCTTCGGATTGGCACTGATTCGGGGAGGTTTTGATGCCGAAGGCTTTAACGATCACGCGCGATGATTTCACGGCGGAGGAGCTGCGCGAAGCGGCGGCCCGCAGCACCGATGCGGATGCCGCGCGGCGGCTGCTGGGGTTGGCGTTGGTTCTTGATGGCTATCAACGGGGCGAAGCCGCCAAGCTCTGCGGCATGGATCGGCAAATTTTGCGCGACTGGGTTATCCGCTACAATGCCGAGGGCGTTGCGGGATTGTCCGATCGCGTCTCCCCTGGTCCCAAACCGCGGCTTTCCCCCGAGCAAGAGGCACTCGTAGCCGAGCTGGTTCGCCAAGGACCGGATCCGGCCACGGATAGCGTGGTGCGCTGGCGGCGCGTGGATTTGGCCCGCGTGATCAAGAGCCGGTTCAATGTGATCCTGGCCGAGCGCAGCGTCGGCGCGATGTTGCGCCGGCTTGGATTCCGGCGCTTGTCCGTGCGGCCGCCTCATCCAAAGCAGGATAGGGCGGCGCAGGAGGCGCATAAAAAAACTTTGCCGATCTCGTCACCGCCGCGATCCCCGAACATGCGCGCGAAAAGCCGATCGAACTTGGGTGGCAAGATGAAGCCCGGGTCGGTCAGCAGGGCACATTGACCCGCATCTGGGTCGAGCGCGGCAGCCGCCCGCCCGCGCCACGCGATCAACGCCGCGAATGGGCCTACCTATTCGGCGCCGTCTGCCCGCATCGCGACACGGGCGCGGCTTTGGCCTTAGCAAGCTTTCCCAGTTTTCGGACATCTTCCTTGTCAATCGGCATGCCGGATTTCGCTTCACCAATGAAAATTTGCACGGGTGTTTCTGAAACGTCGGGGTTCCTGGGACCAGAACGACAAAATCAGATTCGCTGGGCTCTATGTCCACACCGGAAGGTAGGAAGTGCATAGCCGGCGAATACATGATGAGTCGGTGGTGAAGACTCGTACGAGTTGTTGAAGAGTGACCGCCACCGGCACGCCACCCAATTGATTGTCGTCCCGGCCAAATATGCCTGAGCGCCGGTATCTCCAATCGCGATCTTTGAGTTGCGTGTGATGTCATAGGTATGATCACAATAGGGACACGACGATTTGGTTCGTACGTCGTCAGGTTGGATCCAACTCGTCAGTTCGCAATTCGGACATTTGAATTCGAGGCCGACCCGGAACACACCCCGCGCGAGCAAATATCTTAAAACATCAACCGGTTTCAAATCGTCTTTCTGGCGGTATTCAATATAAAGGTGTTTGAAATCGTTGAAACCGTCACTTATAGCCTCGATCGCTCCACTCCGGGTAAACGACCGCTCGACTCCATATTTGCGCAGGAGGTTGCGAACACCGCGAATTTTCAAAACACGGCAATCCTGCAATCCGCCGAATTGGCTGATGAGACGCTTACATCGCAGGCCCGGTTCCGAGCGTTCGCACGATAATCCGCATAATGCAAAGAACTGCGCCATCCAATCAAGGGTATATATGCGCTTATTTCGAGGCGTTGGGTTGAAATCGGTGTGATGATTCCGACCGCCCCTTTGCCCATTGCTCCGAGTTGAGACCTCACCACATCGAAGCCATGGTAGAGGTTTCGCCCATAGAATTCGTTCATCTCCGGGACGAAAGGCGCTTCGAAAATCATGTCTCCTGCAGTTCCGTATTGCTCAGTATCGACCACCGCGACGAACCTTTGACTGAGCGACTGCACATCATCGTCGTCGAAAGGGCGGTCCGGCAACGCAAAGGACGCCACCGCCTCACGGGTCGGTTTCCGTATAAGTCGGAACGACATCCCGGTGCCAAATCGAGAATTGCGGCCGATGGGGTTGGATATTCGCGCATTCGCGAACCCTGAAGTACCCCCCTCCCGCGCCTAAAAAACACGTTGACCGAATTTGGTTTATCTATCCTTCCAAGGTACAGGACCACACAGAGGAATCTGGATAGCTGATACTTGTTGGGCGTCCATCCTAGAAGGTTCTGTAGTGGATCGCACTCGACAGCCATGAGGCGTTCGATGCGATTCATGGTGGCCAGCAAGTTGCGGCTCTTCAATGTCTATGTGCGCGATCACGAAGCTCGTCAAGATAATCGGCCCAGAAGCTCATCATCTCTACCCTCTCGCTCCAATAATCCGCACGGTGATAGGCACGGCGAACGGCGTCGTTATCGACGTGCGCCAATTGTGCCTCTATCGCATCGGCGTTCCATTTGCCGCTTTCGTTCAAGAGCGTGCTTGCGACCGCGCGAAAGCCATGGCCGGTCATTTCGTCCTTGGCGAAGCCCATGCGACGAAGCGCGCCGTTGATCGTGTTTTCACTCATGCAGCGGGTCGCAGAGCGAACGGATGGGAAAAGGAATTTCCCGTGGCCGGTTATGGTTCGAAGCTCCCGCAGGATGGCGACGGCACGCAGGGCGAGCGGAACGCGATGCGGGCGCTTCATCTTCATTTTCTCGCCCGGTATCGACCAGACGGCCGCATCAAGATCAAATTCAACCCATTCCGCAGCACGAAGCTCGCCGGGACGAACAAAGGTGAGGGCAGCCAGTTCGAGCGCCGCCCGTGTTTCCGGCGCGCCATCATAGGCCGCAATGGCGCGAAGAACCCCGCCGAACGCCTTGGGCTCGATAAGGGCGGCACGATGCCGGACTGCCGGCGTGATCAGGGCTCCTTTGAGGGCGCTGGTCGGATCGGAATCCGCGCGCCCGGTCGCGACGGCGTATCGGAAAACCTGACCGACGGTTGCGCGGAGGCGCTTCGCCGTTTCATGCCGGCCGCGCGCCTCAACGGCCCGTAGGACGACCAAAACTTCCGGCGCGGTGATGTCGGAAATCGGACGGCTGCCGATCGTTGGGCTCGCGAGGCTTAGGAGCCATTCCAGCTTGCTCAAGGTCCGGTCAGCCTTCGCCTCACGCCTTTTCTTGTCCAGAAGCTCGGCGGCGATGGCATCGAATGCGTTGGCCTCGGCGTTGGCCTTGGTCAGCGCGGCTATCTTTTTTTGTTGGCCTGGATCGATACCTGAGGCCAACAGCCGCTTGGCGGCTTCGCGCTGCGCCCGCGCGTCCTTGAGGCCCACCGACGGATAGGGACCGAGACTGAGTTTCAATTGCTTGCCGTTGAACCGATAAGCGACGGTCCAGAGCTTCGAACCACTCGGCGTGACCCATAATTGAAGACCGCCACCGTCCGAGAGCTTGATCGTGCGTTCTGTCTGCGCCTTCGCGCCCCGAATCGCCGTGTCCGTAAGAGCCATTTGTTGGCCTCGACCTGTTGTCAGCCTCTCAAGGCCAACAAAAAGGCCAACAAAAATACTGGATGTCAACGGACCGAAACGGAAGCCCTCGGACGGATTACGGAGAAAAACTTAATGATTCCAGCTAGTTTTGGATGTCTTTGGACTGTGCCGAACAATGATATGGTGCCCAGGGGCGGAATCGAACCACCGACACTGCGATTTTCAGTCGCATGCTCTACCGACTGAGCTACCTGGGCCGCCGGGCGTTGCCGACTGGGGGTTATAGGAAGACCCGCTTTCATTGTCCAGCGCAGCTTATAAAGCGCAGTTCGACTTGAAGGTCTCGTTCTGAACAGCGCTGTCGATGCTTGCGGCGAAGTGGCAAATGCGGCTGATGGTTTGCTCGTCGAGCAGCAGTGGGGGGTGGCCTTGCCCTTCAATGGTGTAAGTCTCGGCTTCCGGATGGTGAAAAACCATTTCCTTAACCGTCGCGGTGGAAAGCAAGTCAGAATTTCCCCCACGCAAGATGAGGAGCGGCACATTACGCAGCCCATCAAACTGCGGCCAAAAAGTTGGGAGCGGCTTTTCGAGATCGGCGGCGGTGAGTGTTTGCGCTAAATTTTTATCGTAACGGGTGCCGATGCGGCCAAGCTCGTCCTCGTAAGTGATCCTCGCGTAGGCTTCCCAGTCGGCCTTGCTGAGACTGGTAAAACTTCCGCTCATGACCGTTTTTGAAAGAGCGATCGCATCGGCGACCGACGCAGGCTCCGGGAGCTTGCCGATGTAGCCGCGAATACGCGCCATGCCGAGCGGCTCCAAAACGGGGCCGATATCATTCAAAACCACGCCTTGTAGCGCGGTTGGGCGGGTGGCTGAAAGCAGCATGGCATGAAGCCCGCCGCGCGACGTTCCAATGAAAATGGCGCGGTCGACTTCGAGGGCCGCCAAAACCGAGAGAATATCGCGGTTTTCGATCGGAAGACTGTAATTTTTCCAATTCTTGTCGTAGGCGGATAGCCCACGCCCACGATAGTCAACCGCAATAACACGCCGCTTTTTACCAAAGCGGCCAGCCGCGAGGGCACTTGCCAAAAGACCAAAATCCGCCGAATTGCGGCTAAGGCCAGGAAGGCATACGGCGGGGATGCCGTCGTCAAGCGCCGAGCCATAATCGCGAGCATGCAGCCTTAGCCCATCGGCTGCAGAAATGAAACGGCTTTCGAAGGGCAGCTGACGCATTGCAACGCCGTTACAAAGGTCTTGGTGGAGGTGCCGCGTCCTCACAGCGAGCGGCGCGATAGCTTGCGCGCATTGGTTCTCTCGCGTAAACAGCAGCTCGGGGGCTGTAGCTCAGATGGGAGAGCGCTGCAATCGCACTGCAGAGGTCAGGGGTTCGATTCCCCTCAGCTCCACCACCGATGATGTGGTTGCTCCGCCCCACGACGCGCCTAGATGAGGAAACGGTTGCGGCGCGGCAGAGGTACAACTTCGCCCGTCTTCCCGCCATCCGCGGCCGGGAGCGAGGGGTGCTGGGTCTCGGATTTGCGGAACTGCAAAATATTCTCACAACTAACCTGCCCCGCTTTCTCCTGGGCAGCGTCGATGCTCGTGAAAGTGAGGATCGCGTACATTGCCTCTTCTGGCGGCGAGTCTGGCGTCCTGCAGGGCCATAAACGAAGAATAACGGGTGGTTTGCCGGCCCGTAAGAGAGTGGCCGCCAGGACGGCCCATGCCTGAGGCCCGTCCCGTAATTGCGCCAGCGATTCCCTGAGCACGGCCCGAGCTTCGCTGTTTTGCAATAAAAGGCGGTTATTTTTGATCTGGACATTTTGATCTAGGAAAGGGGCGGCAGCATATGTCATATCGAGCACCACCCCCCGGCTGTTAAGAGCGATTGCGGGGAGCTGAAGGGCGTCTAGGGTACGAATCATGTCTGTGCACGAAACAGTGCTGTCATCCTGATGCGCGATTTCAATCAAGCGTCCGGTAAAAGACGCAAGAATATTTTCTTCATCAACATGCATCAATGAGGTTTCGCAAGTCCCACTCATTTTGAGTAATCCCGAAAGGCATCGGTTTTTAAAGAGCACTTTTACTGAGGACGTCTTGGTAACCCAGGGGCACCCAACAAACAATTGCTCATAATTTTTAAAGAATTTGTGGCAGATCAAGGCAACGAAATTTTTTTAAGTAGACGATTATCTCTGCGACCGAGCCGCCACAAGCCAGCCACCCAACCAAAGGAAACCCAATGCCCATTTTCCTGTCTGATGTGATCCTGAGTTTAATTACGGTTGGCTTGCTTGTCTACATCGTAATCGCATCGGCACCCGACACAGGCGCCCCGTAACAAAGCCCGGGGCGAGGTTTTTGCCCGCTAGGCCCGCCGCCGCATAGTCCGAATGGTCCGCCCAAAGCAGGCTCGTTTCACCAAGAAATCAGTGGCTTAGCTAGGCTCTTCGACGTTTTTGAAGGCCCTGGTCAAGGTCGCCTGCCGCCAATTCTTGAAGGCGGCGGCCATCACGGATGGTCAAGCGCGTGGGTGCTGGAAGCGAAATGAGCTCGTCTTGGCGAAGCTTCGTGATCGTCCGGGAAACGGTTTCAATGGTGAGGCCAAGATAATCGGCAATGTCGCTGCGCGACATGGGCAGCTCGATCTCTTGGCCAGCAGCCTTCGCCTGCTGGCGAGCCAGCGTGAGGATGAAACTTGCGACTTTCTCGGTCGCGGTCTTGCGGCCAAGAAGCAGCATTTGATCTTGCGCGGCCCGGAGTTCGTGAGAGGCAACATCAACCAGCCGCTTGGCAAATCCTGGCACCTCGTCGATCATGTGCTCGAACGCCGCCCGGCCATAGCGGCAAAGTGTGACCTCGGTGACAGCCTCGGCGGTAAAGACATTAACACCCTCGGGGGCAAGGCCAAGAAGATGGCCCGCGGTTAAAAAGCCAGTGATCTGCCGCCGCCCATCAGGCAATAGCTTGACCAGCCGGACCATACCCTGAAGAATCTCGTAAATACTGTTGGTGACGTCACCTTCGGAAAACAGCGTTTCGCCCTGTGCCTTTCGTATATGGGCCGCAGGAGTTCCTAAACGGCTCCCTGCCACGCCTGTGGCGATCGGGATCGTTACGGGCCACACAAAGCTCTGCCTGGCGGGCAGGGCCAACGCAGCTGGAGCAGACATTCGAGTTGCCTCCCTGAGATGAAGTCACTTTTGCAAACACCTCTGGGGAAGCTTTAGAGCGGCCATGTCACTGGTTGATGCCAGGGCGCGAGGCTTTCCGTAGCCGAAAGCGGCAAATTATGACATTTTGTGACCCTGAATGCTGAAGCCTAGCAGAATACTGCTTCCACGGATTGCATGGCCGAGCTCCGCCACGTTCTTATCGTCGACGATGAACCGCGTATCCGAACGATGCTTCGCCGCTATCTGACGGATGAAGGCTTCACCGTGAGCGAAGCCTGCGACGGCGCCAAGATGCGTGCGATTCTCGAAAACGAGAAGATCGACCTTGTGCTCCTCGACCTCATGCTTCCCGGCGAGGATGGTCTTTCTCTCGCGCGTTTTATCCGTCAACGCGATGATATCGCGATTATCATGCTGACGGGAAAGGGCGACGTGGTTGATCGGGTCGCCGGCCTCGAGACGGGAGCGGACGATTACATCACCAAGCCCTTTGAATTAAGGGAGGTGCTGGCGCGCATGCGGACCGTCATGCGCCGCATCGGACCCGCCGCCAAGCCATCGCCCCCCGCTGACGAAGGCGAGGTCCTGCTGTTCGAAGGATGCCGGCTCGATGTGCTAAGGCGCGAATTCCGGCGCTCTTGCGGCAGCCTCGTTCCCCTGACGGCGGGCGAATTTGAGCTCCTTCATGCCTTTGCCAGACATCCCAACCGTGTGCTCTCGAGAAATCAGCTGATCGACCTCGTCAAGGGCCGTGATTGGGCCGCCTATGACCGTGGAATCGATACCCAGGTCATGCGGCTGCGCAAAAAAATCGAAGCCGACACCCGCAAGCCCAGCTTGATCAAGACAGTACGTGGCGCGGGCTACATTTTTGCGACGACCGTGACGACTGGATGAACCTCCTGCAGGCCTAGTCGGGAAACATCGCGCGTAATTTGGCGGCGAGCTCGGCGATGGTGTGGGGTTTGGCGAGCCAATCGACATCGCCCATGAGGCGCGCGTTGTCGGGCCCGGTGTAACCCGAGGTCAAAAGGATCTTGAGGCCAGCGCGCCGCCGCCGCGCCGCCAAGGCGAGATCCGCTCCCGTCATACCGCCTGGCATTATAAAATCCGAAAAAAGAACATCGATGCGTTCTTGGCTGTCGAGCATACGCAGGGCGGAAGGGCCACAATCGGCCTCGATCACAAAATAGCCGAGCTCTTTGAGGCGGCGTGCCGAGACTTTGCGCACCTGCGGATCATCTTCCACTAAGAGGACAACCCTTCCCGATGGTGGGCGCTCGGTCAGCGCCTGGGGTTCAGCTGAAGCAATTTCACCAGCGCAAGCCGGCAGGAAAAGCCGCACGGAGGTACCGCGCCCCAATTCGCTATCAAGTTGGACATGCCCGCCAGACTGCTTCACGAACCCGTAGACCGAGCTTAAGCCCAGCCCCGTGCCCATCCCCGCCGCTTTCGTCGTATAAAAGGGCTCAAAAGCGCGCTGCCGAACATCGGTAGACATGCCAGCGCCGGTATCCGTGACCGCGAGAGATACGTAGGTGCCCGGCGGGAGATCGCCGTAAGCCTCGATGGCCTCTTGGCCTATCTCCACCTTTGCCGTCTCCACGAAGAGCCGGCCGCCTTTCGGCATGGCGTCACGGGCGTTGATCGCCAGATTGAGGAGCGCGTTCTCGATCCGCCCTGGGTCCACCTTGATCAGCGGCAGCCTTTCAAAAAAGCGGGTCTTTACCTCGATCGTTGGTCCCAGCGCGCGGCGTAGTAGCTCCGCCATATTTGAGACAAGCGCATTGAGGTCAATCTCTTTGGGATGGAGCGGCTGGCGCCGGCCAAAGGCCAGCAAGCGCTTGACGAGCTCGGCGCCAAGCTTGGCCGCTTCCTGCGCTTCCTCAAGAAGCTCGCGGTCTTCCCTCCCCTTGAGACGCCGTTCGAGCATCTCCAAGTTTCCCGAAACGACTGTCAGCAGATTATTAAAATCATGGGCAACACCGCCAGTGAGCTGGCCAATAGCTTCCATTTTTTGAGCTTGCCTGAGCTCTTGCTCCATCCGCACGCGCGCCGAAAGATCACGGATGAAGCCTGTAAAGATCCGAGATGGCCCCAGCTTTACTTCGCCAACGGCAAGCTCGATTGGGAAAACCGTGCCGTCCCGCCGGCGCGCGTCGACTTGCCGGCCAATGCCGATGATGTGCTTCTCCCCAGCACGAAGATAACGCTCTATATAGCCATCATGCCGATCTTGATGCGGCGAGGGCATCAATATGTTGATGCTACGACCAATAACATCGCGGGATGCATAATCGAACAGCCGCTCGGCAGCATTGCTAAAGGACTGGATAATTCCCTTCTCGTCGATGGTGATGATAGCATCAGGGGCCGTATCGAGAATCGAGCGCAGCCGGGCTTCCCGCTCGATCAGCAAGGCTTCCGTCCGCTTGGCTTCAGTGATGTCTGTGTCGAACTGCAGGACGGATATTCCCTCCTGATCCCCGCGCCAAGCATACAAGGACCACCTACTGAGTACGATGACCGCCCTGCCATCACAGTGCGTGCAATAGAGCTCTCCCGTCCATACACCAGCCCTAAGAAGCTCGGCCTCGATCTCTTGCAGCGGCATTGGAAATGCTGTGGCCAAGAGATCTTGCGCGATACGTCCTACGGCCTTTTCGGCTGGCCACCCGTAGATGGTTTCGAGACCTTGGCCCCAATGCAAAATCTCGCCATCAAGGCGGTGGAGCATCGCGGGAACGAGATCCAGCGTCGAGCGCCCGCTCGGGAAAACAGGCGCGGTCTTTTTGATACCGCTCGGCCGCGTTGGATCACATTTACCGCTGGCTTGCTCACCCATGAGCCCTCTCAATTCCAGCTTCGCCCGGCATCCACTTTCTTCGAGAACAAAAAGTCATTTCGAGAGAATAACCCCAACGAGCGTAGTCTTGAAGCTAGCACAGTCTGCCCGTTTTGGAGGCGGATCCAGACGCTTTCGCAACCAAGCTCGCGAGCCCGCGCCTCCGCCCCGTCGAGGAGAGCCTTCACGGTGAGGGGGGAGTTTGCGATATCGGCGACGGTAAATAACCGCACATACAAAACCGTGCCTTCCAACAAGTCTTGCTCGAAACGATAAGCAAGAAGGCCGCAAAGGCAACAAGCCGGATCGCGCAAGACCAAGGCGCCTGAGGGGCCCGAGATCCCCGACGACGTACTTAAAGAGTCCACGAAAGTCCGCCAGTCGGAAAGATCGATGCCCGGCCACGTCGCGCGGATCAACGGCAATGTTTCGGGGATGAGATCGCCCGCCAAAGTTACTATGTCGAAAGATCCGCCCATGCCGCGAAAATGGCTGTTTGGCGCTCGCCGCTCATTGATCTAAGTCATAGAAGAGGATGAAGCTCGCGACTTTCTTGATGGCGGTCTTGCGGCCAAGGAGCAGCATTTGGTCTTGCTCCGGCCCGAAGTTCGTGGGGAGCAGCATCGAGCGCCGGTTGGAGATCCTGACACCTCGTCGATTAAGTGACCATCACCCGATGGGGTGCACGCGAATGTTGATATTGCCGTTGCCCGTGAGGAAAATCTGGCCCGTGGGGCGCGGTGAATGCGTCGGGTCGGGCTCGAATCGGGCGGCGCGCACCGCATTGGCGAGGATTACTTTCGATTCAATCATCGTGAATGCGGCACCAATGCATATTCGCGGACCCGCCCCGAACGGGAGATAGCTGTAGCGGCCAAGCGTTTCTGCTGTGTCCGGATCAAAACGTGCCGGGTCAAACTTTTCGGGCGCGCGCCAAAGACGCTTATGACGGTGGATCGCATAGATGGGGATGATGCCGATCGTACCAGCGGGTACTCTGACCCCCGACAACTCGATCTCCCGGTCGATATCTCTGATAATGATGGGAGCGGTTGGAAAAAGGCGAAGGGCCTCCTTCAGCACCTGCTCGGTAGCGACAAGGGAGTCAAGGTGCTCCGGCCCGATCGGACCGTCTCCGGCCACGTCCCTAACCTCCCGACGCATTCGTTCCTGCCAATGCGGGCTCTGCGCAATCAAGTATAGCGACCAGGACAGGCCAAGAGCTGTAGTGTCGAAGCCCGCGACGATAAATGCAAGGACGTTGTCGATCAGACGTTCGATCGGCATTCCCGCTGAGAGAAGCCGACCGAGCAAGTCATCCTTCTTATCAGTGTCGGAGAGCCTCGCCTCAATCAACTCGCGGACGCTCGCCCGCGTATCCCGCTCATGCGCCCTCATGGTATTGCCGCCCGGTCGGGGTAGCCAGAACGGCAAGCCGAACATCCGATAGAGAACCAGCCAGTTGACATTCCGGAAATACGCCGCATGCCCCTTTTCGATCGTGGTAAGGACCTCGTTCGCTCCGCCCACGAGCATGGTCCTTGAGATAACCGCGAATGCCGCGCGAATCATATCGCGATTGATCGCCCGCGGCGCACCCCGACTATCCTGCCGCCAGGTGGCGATCACTTCATCTGCTGCCCCTTGCATGACCGGAAGGTAGCGCAGCAGCTCTTGGTACCGAAAGAGAGGCGCGGTAAGCGCCCGCTGCCAGCGCCAATCGGCTCCGTCGCAGTTGATCATCGCGTTGCCCATCATCGGCGCAAGCACCGACTTTTGCAGGTGCCCTTTGGAAAACTCATCCGCTTGGGTTTTAAGCACCGTTTCGACCGCGCTGGGTCCCGTGATGAATGCCATGCGCGGTGGGCCAGGCGCCAGGACGACTTCTTCCTCATAGGCCTGGCACGGAACCAACGCGACATTGTCGACAAGCGTCTGGATCAAATTAAACGGGAAGCGCAACGGCTTGGCCGCGGGTCTAACTCGCGGAGGGACGATAACCTCAGCTTCCGGATCCGGAACAGAGTGCATCATGGTCGGTCGCGCTCCTCAACCAATTCACGCAAATGGGATAGTGGTCGCCGTTCGGCATTCACTCGGTCATAGAGAGCCTCATAGTCAGACCACTCTGTGCCAAGCACTCGATCAAGAACACGCGTGCCAAGCCCGTAGTTCCCGGTATAGCGGGAATGGTGAAGGGCATGGTAGGTCGTGGTGGTAAATAGCTGCCGTATGAGGCGTCGCCGTAGTGCTCGCCCTCGCGTCGAAGCAATTCGTTAGGCACGAAGTCGTGCGTCGAACAAAATAACGCGAGATCTGCGGCGAGCATTTCGTCGGGATCATGGCAAAGCCGATCACTTGACATGGAAAGAGCCCTCAAGAGCGGCTACTCTGAAATACAGAATTGTCCTTGATCCGTCCACACAAGGAACCTCAGCAGATCTGATTTCCTATCCGTAATCCTGAGTTAAAACTGGCCCTTGAAATAAAACCATGTTTTCCGAGCCTCTTGAGCGCCGTGCCAAAGATCTCATCAAAGCCTGCAAAGACGCAGGCTTGCTCCTTGCAACCGCCGAATCTTGTACCGGCGGCCTCCTCGCCGCCCTGCTCACGGAAATACCAGGCTCGTCGGAGGTTTTCGAGCGCGGCTTCGTGACCTACTCGAATGCCGCAAAAATCCAATCTTTGGGGGTCAGTCCGAAGCTTCTCGAAAGTTTCGGGGCGGTGAGTTCCGAGACGGCGCAGGCCATGGTGGTAGGCGCCCTCGCCCATTCCTTAGCTACCATGGCAGTCTCCGTCACTGGCATTGCCGGACCAGCCGGCGGCTCGGCCACAAAGCCCGTTGGCCTCGTGTATTTCGCCTTGGCGCGCCGTGAAGGCCATATAATCTCGGTCGAGAAACGGTTTGGCGATATAGGCCGCGATGCCGTGCGCCTCGCCTCGGTTAGCGCCGCTCTAAAACTCCTCGAAGCCGCCGTTCAACGCAGCGGGGCAACGAGCTAAGCTGCCTTATCGGGCCTTGCCGTAGACGACATCCGCGCGGGCCTCGAAGGCGGAGGCGAATTTCTGAAACGCGGCGTCAAACATCCGGCCCATCAGCAAGGCCAGAGCCCGGCTTTTAAATTCATAAGCGATACGAAAATCGACGAGGCAGCTCTTGCCATCGTCGAGGTCATGAAAAACCCACTGATTTTCGAGATGCTTGAAGGGGCCATCAATATATTCGACGAGGATTTTCTTGTTCGCAGCCTCGCAAGTCACGCGGCTTCTAAAGGTCTCGCGAATGGCGCGATAACCGACTTCCATATCCGAAATAAGGGTGACGATGCCATCCCTTTCCTCGCGCCGGCGCACTCGCAGAGCGCGGCAGAGAGGCACGAACCTCGGATAAGCCTCGACATCGGCGACAAGGTCGAACATTTTGGCGGCGCTATGCCGGACGCGGTGCCTAGTTTGAAAAGAGGGCATTTTCTTATCCCGCCATCAGACAAATGAAGCCGCCGTGCACCGGACAACGGCGTGTGAAGCTTACGCCATCTGTAGCCGGTCACACAGCTCCCTGCAAGGCGGCTCGCCGCGCCTTTAGCTTGGCGAAATCGTCTCCCGCGTGATGCGAAGAGCGCGTCAACGGCGATGCCGACACGAACAAAAATCCCTTCGCCTGAGCGATTTCTGCGTAAACAGTAAATTCCTCAGGCGGCACGAAGCGAATAACCGCGTGGTGCTTCCGCGTTGGTTGTAGATACTGGCCCAAAGTTAAGAAATCGACCTCGGCGGTGCGCAAATCATCCATCAATTGCAAGACTTCATTACGCTCCTCTCCCAGCCCGAGCATGATCCCGGACTTGGTAAAAATGGAGGAATCCAGTTCCTTGACACGTTGCAGCAAACGGATGGAATGAAAGTACCGGGCGCCGGGCCGCACTTCGAGGTATTTGGAAGCGACGGTCTCCAAATTATGGTTGAAGACATCCGGCTTTGCCGCCACCACTTTTTCCAGCGCGCCGGCCTTCCGCAAGAAATCCGGCGTCAAAACCTCGACCGTCGTCGGCGGACTTAGCGCGCGGATTGCTTCGATGACGCGGACGAAATGCGCGGCGCCGCCGTCATCCAAATCGTCGCGATCGACCGAAGTTATGACCGCATGTTTGAGAGAAAGCCTCTGTACGGCCTTGGCGACACGAGCCGGCTCGCCCGGATCGAGGGGGCGGGGGAGCCCCGTCTTGACATTGCAAAAGGCACAAGCGCGCGTGCAGGTATCCCCCATGATCATGAAGGTTGCGTGTTTTTTCTCCCAGCATTCGCCAATGTTGGGGCAACCCGCCTCCTCGCAAACGGTCACAAGTCCATGTTGCCGGACAATTGATTGCGTCGCCGCCCACTCAGACGAGCTTGGCGCCTTGACACGGATCCAAGAGGGCTTATGTGCGACAGGCTGATCGGGCCGGTGCGCCTTTTCCGGGTGGCGGATGGCATCGCCATGGTGCTTGCCAAGCCCGCCGGCATCTAAGTTCATGCGTTGCCTTCTCTTGCTCTACTAGGAAGGAAATAGGGGTCATGCCTTACACCAGCAATGAGGAGCTGCCGCCCCCTGTCCGCGAGCACCTGCCACAGCACGCGCAAGACATTTTCCGCGCGGCCTTCAACAGAGCCTTCGACGACCACAGCGGCGACCCACGGCAAGAGGAGGCCGCTTTTCGCATTGCTTGGGCCGCGGTCAAACGGCGCTACCAGAAGATCGGCGAACATTGGGAGCCCATCAATTAACCGAGGTCGATTAGATATGGATCGCGCGGCCATAGGCATCGAGCACGCTCTCGTGCATCGTTTCCGACAGGGTCGGATGCGGGAAGATAGAGTTGATAAGCTCCGCCTCGGTCGTTTCGCAATTCATGGCGATGACGAAGCCTTGGATAAGCTCCGTTACCTCGGCGCCGACGAGATGGGCGCCGAGAAGTTTCCCGCTCTTCGCATCAAAAATTGTTTTGGCGAGTCCGTCGGGCTCACCAAGCGCAATGGCCTTGCCATTGCCGATAAATGGAAAGCGGCCAACTTTGATCTCATAACCTTGCTCCCTCGCCTTGGCCTCCGTGAGGCCGACTGAGGCGATCTGCGGGCTGCAGTAAGTACATCCCGGCACCATGCTTTTGTCGAGCGGATGAGGGGCGAGACCAGCAATCGCCTCGACGCAGATGACGCCTTCGTGCTCTGCCTTATGAGCAAGCATGGGAGGACCCGCGACATCACCAATCGCATAAAGCCCGTCAAGATTGGTCCGGCCTACCTCATCGGTCACGATCATGCCGCGCTCGGTTTTGATGCCTAGCGAGGCAAGACCGAGATCCTCGATGTTACCGACGACGCCCACGGCGGAAATCATGCGGTCCACTTCGATCCTTTGCTGCTTACCTTCGACGTCAAATCCAACAGCAAGGCCGTCCTGCTTTTTCTCAACTTGCGTGACTTTGGCGGACGTTGAAATCTTAATGCCCTGCTTTTCAAAACGCTTTCGTGCGAAAGCGGCGATCTCTTCATCCTCGACGGGAAGAATACGAGGTAGAATTTCGAGCACAGTGACCTCGGCGCCCATGGTGCGGTAGAAGGAGGCAAACTCGATCCCGATGGCGCCGGAGCCGAGAATGACGAAAGATTTTGGAAATTTTTCCGGTACCATGGCTTCGAAGTAAGTCCAGACGAGTTTTCCATCCGGCTCAATGCCGGGGATGACTCTTGGCCTTGCTCCCGTGGCGATGATGATGTTTTTCGCGGCATAGATGCCCGAGCCCAGCACATTTCTCGGCAGGGGATTTGGTGGCTGCATGATGGGCTTTTTGGTTGGAGAGACGGTGACCTCGCCAACTTTGCTGATTGCCGCCTCGCCCCAAATGACATCGACCTTGTTTTTCTTCAGCAAAAAGCCGACGCCGCCATTGAGTTGCGCGGAGACGGCGCGCGACCGTTTAATGACGGCGTCGGGATCAAAACCAACCTTCCCTTCGACCGTGAGGCCATAGTCCTTGGCGTTGCCGAGATAGTGAAAAATCTCGGCCGAGCGCAGCAGCGCTTTTGTTGGAATGCATCCCCAATTGAGGCAGATGCCGCCGAGATGCTCGCGCTCAACGACCGCGGTTTTGAAGCCAAGTTGCGCGGCGCGGATGGCGGCGACATAGCCGCCAGGGCCACTGCCAATGACAAGAATATCGTAGGGCTCAGCCATGATACCGCCTAAACTTCAAAGGGATCTTGAGAGTCACGCAAGCATCCCCGCCGGCCGCTCAATCAGGCTTTTGAAGGCGGCCAGCAATTGCGCGCCAAGAGCACCATCGACAACGCGGTGATCGCAAGACAGCGTCACGCTCATGATCGTGGCAATCGCCGGCGCTCCGTTCTTTACAACGACGCGCTGTTCGCCGGCACCAACGGCAAGGATTGTCGCCTGTGGGGGATTGATGATCGCGGAGAAATTTTTAATGCCATACATGCCAAGGTTTGATACCGCGGTCGTGCCTCCCTGATATTCCTCGGGGCGCAGTTTACGCGCGCGGGCGCGGGCGGAAAAATCCTTGATCTCATTTGAAATCGTTGAAAGGGACTTGCTCTCGGCCGCCCGCACGACCGGCGTGATGAGTCCGCCCGGAATCGCTACCGCGACCCCAACATCGGCCTCTTGGTGCCTGAGCATGGCAGATTCGGTCCATGTTGCATTGGCATCTGGAACGCGAATGAGCGCTATGGCGAGCGCCTTGACGACAAAATCATTGATCGAGATTTTGTAGGCGGGTTTGCCCTCCTTATCCTTTGGCGCGGCATCGTTGACAGCTTCGCGAAGCGAGATCAGCACATCGATTTCGCAATCGGCGGAAAGGTAGAAATGCGGAATCGTGCGGCTCGCTTCGACGAGTCGGCGCGCAATGGTTTTGCGCATGAGATCGTGCGGGATTTCCTCAAAAGAGCCTGCCCTAAAATTCTGCTTGATGAGTTCGTCAGAAGGCGCGCGTACGGGCTCGGCAAGAGGCTTCTCTTCTTTCGCCTCGGCCATGGGTGCCGGCCGGCGCTCCAAAGCCGCCCTGACGTCGCGCTCGATAATTCGGCCATGCGGCCCCGAGCCTTGAAGGGTAGTCAGATCGAGTGCCGCTTCCTTCGCCAGACGGCGCGCCAAGGGGGAAGCAAAAATACGCGGCCCGGCCTCGCCATTATGGCGCGCCGGCCCTTCCCCCTTTGCCTCATGTAAGGCAGGCGAAGCGGCCGCTTGCACGGGCGCGGCGCTTGAACCACTACTCGTTGTCGCCTTGGGCGGCACGCTTGGTGTCGGCTTCGAGGCCTCTCCCTCGCCAGCAATCAACCCAATGACTTGATTGACCGGCACGTCCGCCGTTCCTTCCGGCACAAGGATTTTAGAGAGCATCCCCTCATCAACGGCTTCAACTTCCATCGTCGCCTTGTCGGTCTCGATCTCGGCCAACACATCACCCGGCTTGATGGCGTCGCCTTCTTTTTTCAGCCACCGCGTCAGATTGCCTTTTTCCATTGTCGGCGAAAGGGCTGGCATAAGGATGTCAATTGGCATTTTGGTCTCTTGCAGCCTTATCGGTAGCAGACGGCTTTTGCTGCTTTGATCACCTCTTCCACATTCGGCAGTGCGAGCTTCTCGAGATTGGCCGCATAGGGCATCGGCACATCCTTGCCCGTGATGCGGATCACGGGAGCATCGAGATAGTCAAATGCTTGTTCCATGATCCGTGCCATGATTTCCGCCCCAACACCGCTCTGCGGCCAGCCTTCTTCGACCGTGACGCAGCGGCCCGTCTTCTTGATGGACTCGATGATGGTGCCACTATCCATCGGCCGGATCGTGCGAAGATCGATGACTTCGGCATCGATCTTCTCTTGCTCTAGCGCCTCCGCGGCTTTGAGAGCATAGGTCATGCCAATACCGAAGGACACGACCGTCACATCCTTACCCGAGCGGGCAATCCGCGCCTGGCCAATCGGCACCAGGAAATCATCGAGCTTGGGCACTTCAAACTTATGCCCATAGAGAATTTCATTCTCGAGAAAAATCACCGGGTTTGGATCGCGGATCGCGCTTTTCAAAAGTCCTTTAGCATCGGCCGCCGTGAAAGGGACAACCACCTTGAGCCCTGGAACGTGCGAATACCAAGCTGCATAATCCTGGCTGTGCTGTGCCGCCACCCGCGCCGCCGCCCCATTGGGGCCGCGAAATACAATGGGGCAATCCATCTGACCGCCCGACATATACCGGGTCTTCGCCGCCGAATTGATGATCTGATCCATGGCCTGCATGGCGAAGTTGAATGTCATGAATTCGACGATGGGGCGTAGGCCCCCCATCGCCGCGCCAATACCGAGTCCCGCGAATCCATGCTCCGTAATTGGCGTATCGACGACACGGCGCGGCCCGAACTCGTGCAAAAGCCCTTGCGTAATCTTATAGGCGCCCTCGTATTCCGCGACCTCTTCGCCGATGACGAAAACGCTTTCATCGCGGCGCATTTCCTCGGCCATCGCGTCGCGTAAGGCCTCGCGCACGGTTTGCGTCACCATCTCGGTTCCCGGCGGGATTTCGCGCAAAACCGCGGCGGAAAGTTCGCGTTTCGAGCTTGGGCCGAGCGCAGGGGGCGGGGGGGCGCTACCGGGCGTCTCAGCACCACCCGGCTTCGCGGGGGTAGGCACTCCAGCCTCCTTCGAGGCTGCTCCCGCCTCCTCACCGTTTGCCGAAATCACCGCGATCGGCGTGTTGACGGCGACGTTATCGGTGCCGCCGGGAACGAGAATCTTGGCCAGCGTCCCGTCGTCGATCGCCTCGACCTCCATCGTAGCCTTATCGGTCTCGACTTCGGCGATGACATCGCCCGTGCGCACCTCGTCACCCTCGTTTTTTAGCCATTTGGCCAGCCGCCCAGACTCCATTGTCGGCGAGAGCGCGGGCATGAGGATATCTGTCATCGCTCGTCCTTATGAGGCCCAGCAAAAAAAGCGCCAGAGCCTGTCACGCTAGAATATCTGTCCAAAGTTCAGCCGGATCGGGCTCGGGATCATGCGCGGCAAAATCGGCGGCCTCGGAGACGATTGTCCGCACCTCGCCGTCGATTTTTTTGAGGTCATCTTCACTTGCAGCCTTGGCAGAGAGAAGCCGGGTGCGAACTTGTTCGATGGGATCCCTCTCCTCGCGCATTTTCTGCACCTCGTCCTTGGAGCGGTATTTTGCTGGATCCGACATGGAGTGGCCACGGTAGCGATAGGTCTGCATCTCGAGGATAATCGGCCCATTTCCCGCCCGGCACCATTCAGCGGCGCGGCTGGCGGCGGCTTTTACGGCGCGCACATCCATACCATCCACTTGCTCGCCCGGAATGTTGAAAGACTGACCGCGTTTGGAGAAATCGGTGAGCGCCGAGGACCGGGACACGGACGTGCCCATCGCGTAGCGGTTATTCTCTACGATATACACCACGGGAAGCTTCCATAGTTCCGCCATATTAAAGCTCTCGTAGACCTGACCCTGATTGGCGGCGCCGTCGCCCATATAGGTGAAACAAATGCTGCGGTTTCCCCGGTAGAGGTTGGCGAATGCGAGACCGCTGCCGAGCGGCACCTGCGCGCCAACGATGCCATGGCCGCCATAAAAATTGGCGGCCTTGGAAAACATATGCATGGATCCGCCCTTGCCCTTGGACGCACCGCTGCGCCGGCCAGTCAACTCGGCCATCACGGATTTTGGATCCATTCCGCAGGCGAGCATATGCCCATGATCACGATAGCTGGCGATGGTTTGGTCACCCTCCGCCGACGCCATCTTCACCCCGGTGACGACGGCTTCCTGGCCGATATAGAGATGGCAGAAACCGCCGATGAGACCCATCCCGTACATTTGTCCGGCTCGTTCCTCGAAGCGGCGAATGAGCAGCATCATGCGATAGGCGGCAAGGTCCTCGCCGGGGCTCAACGCGATGCCACCTGAGGAGGTATCTCGGGCAGGCGCGGTCTTGCCGCTTACGGGGGCGGATACGACGGCCATGGAGGAGCTCTCTTGAGGGGTCGGACGCGATATAGATAATGCGGAACCCCAAAGAACGCGAGCCCCCGCCGGACGCCTCGGATAACCCTTTGGCTTCTGTCCCTGCCGCCCGAACGCGAGCGAGCGCAAAGCAGGACCGCAGCGGCTCACCTTGCCGTGGCAACGTAGGGCTTCACCATCTTGGCCGGATCGACGATGCGGTCGAATGTCTGTTCATCAATGAACTTTAGCTCCAGCGCGGCCTCCTTGAGCGTAAGATCATGCTCCATCGCGTGGTGCGCGATTTTGGAGGCCTTGTCGTAACCGATGACCGGTGAGAGCGCCGTGACAAGCATAAGAGAGCGCTTCACATATTCGCTGATCTTTTTAAGATTGGGCTTCGTGCCCTCGATGAGGAATTTGCGGAAATTCGTGCAGCCATCGGCTAAAATAGTGAGCGATTGGGTGATGTTGGCGGTGATCAGCGGCTTATAGACGTTCATTTCCAAATAACCGCCTGCCCCGCCGAAACCTACGGCCACATCGTTCGCCATGACCTGAACGGCGATCATGGTGAGCGCCTCGGCTTGTGTCGGATTGACTTTGCCGGGCATGATGGACGAGCCTGGCTCGTTCTCCGGGATGATGAGCTCCGAAAAACCGGCCCGCGGCCCGCAGGACATCAGCCGGATATCATTGCCGATCTTATAGAGCGACACTGCGAGCGTGCGCAGCGTCCCGGAAAGCTGCACAAGCGCGTCATGCGCGCCCTGGACCGTGAACTTATTGGGCGCGGTGACAAATGGCAGGCCGGTAAAGCGGGCGATTTCGTCAGCAACCGCCTCGGCAAAGCTAGGCGCCGCATTGATCCCCGTCCCGACGGCCGTGCCGCCCAGCGCGAGCTGGTAGACACCTTTGAGTGCATCTCCAATTCGATCGAGATTATCCGACAGCATCCCCGCATAGCCCGACCATTCCTGGCCGAGCGTTAGCGGCGTCGCGTCCTGCATGTGAGTCCGGCCGATCTTAACGATTCCGTCCCACTCCGCTGCCTTCGCGGCGATCGCATCGTGGAGCGCGTTGACCGCCGGAATGAGGCGGCTCTTGGCGCCGATAGCGGCGGCGATATTCATCGCGGACGGAAAACTATCGTTCGACGATTGCGACATGTTGACGTGATCGTTCGGATGCACCGGAGATTTGCTGCCAAGCGCCGTGCCAGCGAGCTGGCAGCTGCGGTTCGAGATTACTTCATTCACGTTCATATTGAACTGCGTGCCGCTGCCGGTCATCCAAACATGCAGCGGAAACATATCGTGGTGTTTGCCGGCGAGAATTTCGTCGCAGACCTTGGTGATCAGCTCGTAAGGCTGAGTGGGCAAGCGACTGCTTAAATGGTTGGCGACGGCGGCGCTTCGCTTGAGGATGGCATAGGCGTTGATCATATCGCGCGGGATCAGATCGTGGCCGATGCTGAAGTGCTCGAGCGAGCGCTGGGTTTGCGCGCCCCAAAGCTTATCGGCTGGGATTTGCACCTCGCCCATGCTGTCGGATTCAACCCTAACGTCGGTCATCGCTGGCCTCCCGTGTATCCATCAGTATTGCGGGCGGTAGAGCTGGCCCTCGATCCAGCCGCGGACATCGCGCGGGCGCTCGGCTTGCGCCAAGCCTTGGTCGAACATGAACTCCGCGACGCGCGTTGCCGTGGTGACTTCCGTATCGAGAATATTTGCCTGGCTGGGGAAGAGCATGCCCTTGGCGCGTAGATCGGGGCCGACCTGATCAGCGCTTGCTTGGGCCGCTGCAACAAAACAAGCATCCGTTAGGCGCCGTGGCCGCGCCGCATAGGTCGCAAGTCCAATCGCCGGGAAAATATAAAAGTTATTGGCCTGGCCGGGATGGAACGTCTGGCCATTGAACTTTACATCTGGGAACTGCACGCCCGCCGCATAAAGCGCCTTGCCCTTGGACCAGGTATAGGCCTGCTCTGCCGAACACTCGGCCTTATCGGTCGGATTGGAGAGAGCAAAAATAATGGGCCGCCCGTTGAGCCGGCTCATCGTTTCGACGACGCGCTGAGTGAATGCCCCGCCTTGGGTGCTCACACCGATCAGAATCGTCGGCTTGATGTGTTCAATCGTCGCGGCGAGGTCGTTCGAGGGCTCGGCGAGGTGTGCATAGAGCTTCTGGTCTTCCGAGAGGTCGGTGCGCGAAGGCTCGAGCAGCCCATTGATGTCGAACATTGAAATCCGGTTGCGAGCAGCTTCCTGTGAGAGACCCTGCATCTGCATGGCGGATGCAATCAGATTGGCGATGCCGATCCCAGCCGCGCCAGCACCGAGGAAGAGGATGCGCTGCCCGGCCAAGGGCGCGTCGATGATCTGCAGCGCTGTTGTCAATCCGGCGAGGGTGACGCTCGCCGTTCCTTGGATGTCGTCATTGTAGCAGAGCACCTTATCGACATAGCGGCGGAGCAGACGGATCGCGTCCGTGCCCTTCCAATCCTCGAAATGAATACAGCAGGCGGGGAATACCTCTTGGACCGCGGCGACAAATTCATCGGCGAGCGCATTGACCTCCGCCTCGGAAGGAGGCGGCTCGCGCAGCCCGAGATAGAGCGGGTCGGCCCGCAGCGCTGCATTCGTGGTGCCGACGTCGAACAGCCCGGGCAGCAGGCAGGAGGGTGGCACCGCCGCGCAGGCGGTATAGAGCTGCAGCTTGCCGATCGGAATACCCATGCCATCGGCGCCGATATCGCCGAGGCCGAGAATGCGCCCGCCCGTCGAGACGCAAATAAAGCGCACATCGCCCTCCGGCCAGTTGCGCAGCACCTCAGCCATGCGGCCCTTCATGTCGCGGGTGATGTACATGCCGCGTGCCCGCCGGTAGATGTGGCCAAAGGCAAGGCAGGCATCGGCGACAGTCGGATCGTAGAGGATGGGGATGAAACGCGCCGGATCGGACATTTGTGCGATAGAACAGCGTTTCGTTACGGTCCTCGAGACCGATGAGATAGATATAGCGCTCGAGGTCCGTCGGCTTTGCGGAAAGATGCCCGAGGACGCGCCCAACCTGACGATCGATCGATTCCACCGCGTGAGGCAGCAGGCCCTCGATGGCATATTGGCGTCGCTCTTCGGCCGTGAAAGCGGTTCCTTTGTTGAACGCGGGATCGTTGAGGAGGGCGATGCCACGCGGTGAACCGGGCCGGGTCTCGGGAGCATCTAACATTCGTATTCTCCCCTACATGGTTTGTTTGCGATTTGAGCATCACGGTCTTTGCGGCTAATGAAATCTGCTAGCTTGGCTAAATAAGCCGCACGGCCGTATCAACTAGCGGCCGCTGCGGATTGTTCAAGGCGCTGATCATAGGCCATGCGCAAGAGGCGCTCGCGCGAACTCGCGGAGCGCTTCGGCGTCGCCGAGCAGAACGTCAGCCTTCTCAAATCCGGCCAAGGTCAAGGGCGCGCGCTTCGACACGCTTGAAAAAATCTGCGACGTGCTCGACCGCTAGCTGGGTGATATACTCAAATATCGCGGCACTTGAAACATTTTGGTCCAATCAGAGGCAATTATCCGTCAATGCTCAGTGTGGAATTGTGCCTAAGAACATTAAATTTCGCCAGAGGCTTGGCTTGGCCCTATTGCATGGTCATATCAGCTCTTTTTTAGAAGTATTTCTTTAGGGAAGTCCTCGGTGGCAAGGTTCGAGCGCAAAGACTCCGTCGAGCCGTCAACATGGATGACCATCACTAGATTGGCTTGCAAGGCCTGGTCATGGTGAATGCTCGCTTGGGTCGTGCGCGTATCGATGACGACCCCACCATACTCTTGCCGCCGCAGCATCTCTTGCACCGCCGACCAAATCGAAGGAATGGAAAGAACCCCCGCGACAAGGTAAATGATTGGCATGGCCTTGCCCGGCAGACTCTTTGCCCATGGCTTCCGCGTTGGAAGACGCGTCCTCTGTGATCTCCAAGCCAGCGCGCTCGCGCCCCGGTATTGTGTTGAAAAGCCTGCTAATCCAACTTGATTCGAACCGCGACGGCCCCTTGCGCGATGGCGCAGGGTAGGGCCAGCCGCGAAGCAGGTGGTGGATACTGCCAATGGCGCGATACCGCGGCTACATTCATCCGCTTGCGGCGCTCCTGCCATCCCGTATCCCCCTCGTTGCGGCGCTCGTTGTAGCGGAGTCCGGACGACTTTACATTATGGCCGCAATTGCTCGCGCTGGTCAATCCGCTGGCGCTTCGCCTCGATGATGATGCCTTTCAGCATTCCCTCATCACTGAAGAGATCCGCAGGGGAGCACCACGCTGCCCGCCCCCGGTCGAGGACAAGGATTGCTGCTCTGCGCAAAGGCGCCAGCCAGCATGAGGGTGGAGGCCCATAGCCCAACCAGAGCCGTCCAGGCAATACCTTCATTGCCGGGTTTATGGGCTTCCTCGGTCCGTGTCTTTACCACCGGACTTCACAGTTTTTGCGAAAGGGTCAGGTAGAAGCTGCGACGAGGCCCGTATTGCGGCGCGAACTCGCCAATGCCGGTGCCGCTGCGAAGCTGGTAAAGCGTGTCCAGGAGATTGACGACGGTGAACCTCAGATTGAGTGGCTTGGCGCTTGGCCAGATCGCGTCCGGCCAAACATTGAAGTCACGGGAGATAGCGAAATTGAATTGCGTATAGGGCTGTTGATGACCCAGGTTGGCGAAGCCCTCGCGCAGGCCGCTGCCGAAAATGCCATCGAGGCTTACGAGCGTACCGTCCCATCTGTAGGACGCACCCGCCGAAGCGGTGAGGAGCTGGGCGTCGTCGGTAAAATGATAATAAGTGTTGATGTAGGCGAATTCGATGGGATCTGTGAAGAGATATTGGTTTGAAACCACATCGATGGCCTTAGTCCGGTTTGTCGAAAAATTCGCATAGGCCGTAAAACCATCATTCTGATACTTGGCCTTGAATTCTAGCCCTTCACTATAACCTTTTGCATAGTTGAATTGGGTTAAAACCACCGCTTGTCCGAACTGCCCATCATCGAGTTGATCCGTCGCGAGCTTCAAGTAAGCATCGGCGCCCACGGTGAGGCCGGGAAGAAGCTTCTGATCGACGCCAACATCGAAATAATTTGACCGTTCGGGCAAAACCGGGCTGTCGGCGTTAATCACCGGCTGTTGGGTTGTATTGTTGAAAAGGGCGAGGTTGGTCGGGGTGGCCTGCGCTTGCATCGGCGGCGTGAAATAGCGCGCATATCCGGCGTGAAGGTTTGTGCCCTCAAAAGGCTTGTAGATGAGAGCCGCGCGGGGGCTGAACTGGTTCGCGGCAACGAACTGATACAATTGGTCGAAGCGTAAACCCGTGTTCAAGGTAAGGGCGTTGGTGATTTTCCATTCGTCTTGAACATAGGCTCCGAGGTTCCAGCCGAGCGCCGCATTATGGTCGGTCAGTGTCTCTGGTAAGGGCAGGGGCGCGCCATCGGGGGCAAGCGGCAAGACGGTGGACGCGTTCGTCACCCACGTTTGCTCAGCGCTTATCCCGAATCCCGCCCGCACTGTTTGGACGTCATTCAGCCTGTAGGCCCCGTCGAACTGGATTCCATTGAGCCAGCTCTCCCGCGTGACGTTTGAGGCGACGTCATTGAACACCAGATCGCCATAAATGTCGGGGACGAAGTGAACATTTGCGTAACGAGAGAAAAAGGAAAGCTGGGTGTCGAAATTTTCGCCCTTGGTCTGCAACGCCAGAATGTTGAAAATAAAACTATCATATTCATCTTCGTTGAGATTGGCTGAATTAAACCACGTTCCCCCGAAGTCTCCCAGCGGCTGCTGGCCAATGACGTTGGGAATCTGAAACTGGCTAATGGCCGTGCCCGTCATATAGGTCAGACGGGTCGAGTCACCGAGCATCGTCGAGACATATCCAAAAAACTTTCCCTGCTCAGTGTGATCGTGGATCGGGTCCACGGTCGGCGCCGCATTTTCGAGCCCTTCATTGTTCCGCATAAGGGAGCCAGTCACGAAATATTGTGTGTTTCCGCTGCTCCCGCCATAATCGAAGCGCGGCGAAATTGTCCCAAAGCTGCCACCGTACAGGCTCAAAGTTCCACCCGGCTCGAACTCACTTCTCGTTGTGAGATCAACAATTCCCGCGGTGCGTAGCCCATATTGAGCGGGCAGCGTTCCGGTAAGCAGGTTCAAATTGCCGATGAAGCCAGTCTCCAACACAGGTCCCAGACCAGAAACCCCTTCGGGCAGCAGAATGCCATTGATCCTATATTGAACGTTCGCATATTCGTTGCGGACATGATAATCGGGGTTGCTGACTGCTGAATCATAAGAAACACCGGGCAGCTGAAGGAGCGCTTTGTCGATTGGCGTGTACTGGCCCCGTGGAAGTGTTTCGATGGCCTCGTAATCCATGTTGTAAGACGTGGCGCCCAGCTTCGGCAGGAGAAAGCTGTCGCGCGACTGATCCATGGCATTCATTTTGTCCTGGAAGGATTGCATGGCAGGGCTACTGGCCCCGCTTGACGTGGCCTCAACCTCAACCTCGGGAAGCTCGATTGCTCCGGCGGGAGCCGTTCCCGCGCCGCTAGATTCGGTACCAGGATAAGAGTCTTGCGCGAGAGCAATCCGATCCGAGAATAGAACCATGGTACCAAGAACTAAAGCTTTATATAGGCGCATGGGTTTTCCTACGGCGGCAAATATTCATCCAGAACCAACCCTGAGGTATGCCAACTACGCTACCCGAGGTGTAGTTATTGCGTCGCACGTTCAAGCCTCGAGTGGGAAGCATATTGAAATAACTGGGTTGATAGACTAATTTGTTTATTATAGACAGCAAGCTTTGCGTCAATAAAAATATGTATATTTTAATTATAACAATTCTATTTTAAGCTACATTTGAAATTGAATAAATCTAAATAAGAAGATTTGTAGAGAGCGCGCGGCGGGTCTATCAGAATCTGGTTTGAACATCTTTGCTAAGAGGAGGAACGATGTTTTTTTTTCGCCCACGCGGCTCTCTTGCGCATGCACGGCATGCGACGGCAGGAGAATTGCCTTCATACTCTCGTCAACTTGATTCAATGATGGGGGCGGCTGCGCAGC
>Ga0187783_10000030_pt1 | contig 130420 bp, 126 predicted proteins | sample 1015_SJ02_MP02_2_FD_132471 | JGI IMG/M metagenome (GOLD analysis project Ga0187783, IMG submission 132471) | Tropical peat soil microbial communities from peatlands in Department of Meta, Colombia - 1015_SJ02_MP02_20_MG | ecosystem: Environmental > Terrestrial > Soil > Wetlands > Peat... | reverse complement strand
GAGGTCGACATGACCTGGTGGCACGTCAAAGTCCTAGCCTTCCTGCGGCTCGCCGACCGCATTCGTATCCCCAGCGAGCTGATGCGCCGCCGGCTAGCTACGCAAACACCCCTGTCTGAGGTATACTAGTGGCACTCGCGACCGTACTCGAGGAGAAAGCATGAAAAAGGCACGTGCGCGCTGGGAACGCCCTGACTTCCAGGAGCACCCGCTCGGCGCCGAGGTGACGGCCTACCGATTGCAGCGGTAGGCTCCGGCCTCGTTGCGCGTTTTCTTGCCGTCGGCGAGGAACGCTACCACGACAAGCACCCCTTCCATCGGCGTCTAGTCGCGGGCGATCTCGCTCGCGACGAGCTTCAGTCTTGGGTCGCCAACCGCTACTACTATCAGAAGCAGATTCCGGTAAAGGACGCGGCAATTCTCGCCAACCTTCCCTCGGCGTCGCATCGCCGCGCTTGGATGGCGCGGATCGTCGATCACGACGGCGTCGGGGACGGTAGCGACGGCGGAACTGCTGCCTGGCTTGCGCTGGCGCGCGCGGTCGGGTTGGACGAGCGGGACGTGCTCTCCGAACGCGCGGTCGCGCCCGGCACACGCTTCGCCGTCGATGCGTACGTCACGTTCGCGCGCACGCGACCATGGATCGAGGCCGTCGCGTCGTCGCTTACCGAACTCTTTGGACCGCCGGTTATGGAACGCCGCGTCGCGGCGATTTTGGAGAACTACCCGTGGATCGATCCCGCGGGCCTCGTCTACTTCAAGCGACGCATTCCGCTGGCTAAGCGCGATGCCGACTGCGCGCTGGGATGGGTCTTGGAAGAGGCCGTGACGCCCGAGGCCGAGCAGCGTTGCGTTGACGCGTTGCGATTTAAGTGCGACGTGCTGTGGTGCATCCTCGACGCCACCGCGTTGGCCGGCGGGGCCGGGTGAACGACGACTCGCAGCCCCGGTTCGGCAAGGGCGTGAAACTGCGCCGCGAGGAAGACGGAAGCGTCATGCTGCTCGTTCCCGAAGGCGCCTTGGTGCTGAATCCCACCGCCGCCGCGGCGCTCGAACTCGTCAACGGCAAGCGTACGTTCGCGGAGATCGTCGCCGAGATCGTCGAGCAATTCGAGGTTGCCCCGGAGCGCGCGGGTGACGAGCTGCGCGGCCTCTTCGGACGGCTCGCCGAGCGGGGATTCTTACGATGAGCGTTTCAGCGCCACTCATGCCCCGGCCGCTCTCGCTGCTCTGCGAACTGACGTATCGCTGCAACCTGCAATGCCCGTACTGTTACAATCCGATCGCGTTGTCGGCCTACCGCGAGGAGCTCTCAACCGACCAGTGGTGCCGCGTTTTGCGCGAGGCGGCCGAACTGGGCGTCGTTCAGGCGCACTTTTCCGGCGGCGAGCCTACGCTGCGCCGCGATCTTGCAGCACTCGTGAGTGCGGCGTCGGGCGCGGGCCTGTACACGAACTTGATCACTCAAGGAACGTTCCTCGACGACGCGCTGCTCGATCGGCTGCTCGAATCCGGCCTCGATCACATCCAGATCAGCATTCAGGCGCCCGAAGCGAACCTTGCCGACCGAATTGCCGGCGCGGTTGTCCATGAGAAGAAGGTCGATGCGCTTCGCCGAGTGCGCGCGCGCGACGTAGCGCTGACGCTCAACTGCGTGCTGCATCGTGGCAATCACGATACGATTTCCGACGTCATAGCCTTCGCGCAGGAGCTTGGGATAGAGCGCTTAGAGCTTGCCAACGTGCAGTTTTACGGCTGGGCCTTTCGCAATCGCGCGGGGTTGATGCCGACCCGCGATCAGGTCGCGCGGGGCGAGGAAGTGGTAGCGGCGGCGCAAGAACGGCTGCGCGGCAAGATGGAGATCGCTTACGTGTTGCCCGATTACTTCGGCGAATTCCCCAAGCCGTGCATGAGCGGCTGGGGGAGCGAATTCATCACGGTGACGCCCAACGGCGATGCGCTCCCCTGCCCGGCCGCTTCGGCCATCACCACGCTGCGATTCGAAAACGTGCGCATTCGCGCGCTGGCCGAGATTTGGCTGGAGTCTGAATCATTCCAGCGCTATCGCGGCACCGGGTGGATGCGCGAGCCGTGCCGCGCCTGCACGCGGCGCGAGCTCGACTGGGGCGGCTGCCGGTGTCAGGCGTTCCTGTTGACCGGCGATGCGTCGGCAACCGATCCGGCCTGCTCGCTGAGCCCCGAGCATTCGATCGTCGTCGCGTTGCGCGGCGACAACGATCCGATCGAACTCGTTGCCCGCAGGATGTGATCGTACGAGTTCTCGGCTCCGCCGCCGGCGGCGGCGTGCCGCAATGGAACTGCGCCTGTGCAAACTGCCGCGCCGCTCGGGACGGTCGTCAGCCGCTGCGCTTGCAATCGAGTCTCGCGCTCAGCGCCGACGGACGGAGCTGGATACTGCTCAATTGTTCGCCCGACGTCGCCGCCCAGATTGAGGCCTTCGCGCCGCTGCAGCCGACTCAGTTGCGCGGCACGCCGATTGCCGGCATGCTGCTCACCGACGCTAACGTCGATCACCTGGGGGGTTTGGCCACTCTGCGCCAGGCCGGGACAAACGGCTTCACGCTCAGATCGAGCTCGGCCGTTCGCTCGATCGCAACCGCACAGCCGGCTTTCGCGCCATTTGCTTCGCCGCCGCATCGCTGGCTGGAGGCTGCGCTAGACGCCGAGTGCGGCCCGGCGGATGCCGCGGATCCGATCGGTAACGCTCTGACGGTGCGCGCGCGAGCGGTTGATGGATTGACGCCGGGCTATGCGGGACGGCGCAGCACGCCCGGAGCGGTGGTCGCTTACGAGATAGCCGAACCTGCAGGGGCGCGGTTACTCTTCGCTCCGGTCTTCGCTTCGGTCGACGATCTGTTGCTCCAGGCGGTCGCCCGGGCCGACGTCGCCTTTCTCGACGGGACGTTTTACAGCGATGACGAGTTGATCGCCGAAAGGCTCCTTCCCAAACGCGCTCGCGATCTCGGTCACCAAGCCGTGGGCGGCCCAAACGGGACGCTGGCACGGTTGAGCGCGGTGCGAACGCGCGTAATCTTTACGCATCTCAACAATTCCAACCCGATGCTCGATCCCGGATCGGAGGCGCATGCAAACGTGCGCGCCGCCGGCGCCGAAATCGCCTTCGACGGGATGGAATTGCGACTCTAAGCGAACAGTACCGGTGATGACCGAAGGAGCACGACGCATGAAGAGCATCATCGCATTCGCGCTGAGTCTAGCGCTGGCCGGAGCCGCACCGGCCCAGCGCATTAGCGCCGACGATCAGCAAAAGCTCGTTACCCTGGAAAGCCCCGCCGTCGCCCCCGACGGCGCGCACGCCGCTCTGGTCGTCACGCGGATACTGTTTAACGACGACAAGCGCTCGAGCGACCTCGTGCTCGTCGATCTGGCCACCGGAACGCAGCAAACGTTGATTACCGGCCGGGAAGGGCTCTCCGATCCCGCGTACTCACCCGACGGAACGCAACTCGCGTTTCTCGCCGACGAAACCGGCAAGGACGCGCACACCCAGATCTACGTCGTGCCGGCCGGCGGCGGTGCGGCGCGCGCCGTCACTCACGGCAAAGCCGACATCGAGCAATTCGCTTGGCGCCACGACGGCCGCGCGTTGGCCTACACCGCAACCGATCCGGATCCGCAGCGAAGCGGCGCCGATCGTTTTCACGACAGCTTCGTCTTCACCACCGAGCCGATCGTCGCTCGCGAGCTTCCCAAGCCGGCGCACATCTTCGTGCTCTCGCTGGACGACGGCAGCACGACCCAGCTGACCTCCGGAGACCAGAGCGTTGCAACCGGCGAGGCCGAGTCCACACTCTCGTGGTCGCCCGACGGCAAAACGATCGCCTTTACCCTCGTCCCCAACGCTATTCTCAATGACGAAAGCTACTCGAGGATCGCGCTAGTGGACGTGGCTACCCGCAACGTCCGAACGATAACCGGTGCAACCGCTTGGGAAGCCGACCCGCTCTTTTCACCCGACGGCACACACATATCGTATGCCTGCGCGAAGGGCGACACGCAAGTCAATCTCAGCGAGATTTGCGTTACCACGCCCTCGGGCGGCCGAGGGATCACGATCTCGTCGCCGATCGATCGGCCGATCGAAAGCGCTGCATGGTCGGCCGATTCGACGAGTCTCTATCTCGCCGCACCGGACCGCGCATCCGAATCGCTCTACCGCGTGCCGCTACGCGGCGCTCCGCAGCGGCTGGATCTTGGCAACGTGGTCATCGGTTCGGACATCACCAACGCCGTCGCGTCAAACGGCAGCCTCGCTTTCGTCGGAGGTTCGATAAAACAGCCGCCCGAGCTATACGTTTACCTCGCCGGCGGCACGACGACCAAGGTTACGACCTTCAACGCGGCGATCGCGGCCCTCGACCTGGCCGGGGCCGAACGGATCGCCTTTCCGACGGCAACCGGCACCCGCGCCGACGGCGTGCTTTATTTTCCGCCCGGCTACACGCCCGGCAAAAAATATCCGCTGGTAGTTTTGGTACACGGCGGCCCGACCTCGTCATCGAAGCTGACGTTCAGCTTCTGGACGCAAGTCATGGCCGCGCGCGGATGGTTGGTACTAGAGCCGAACTACCGCGGCAGCGACGACCTCGGACTGGCTTATCAACGCGCCGTGCTCTACGATCCGGAAGCGGGCCCCGGCCAAGATATCATGGCCGCGATCAAAGCGGTGCGATCTCGAGGCATCGTTGACGACTCGCGCATCGCGGTCAGCGGGTGGTCGTACGGCGGCATCATGACCGCCTGGATGATTTCGAAGTATCACATTTGGCGAGCCGCCGTCTCGGGTGCCTCGGTGGACGATTGGATCGCCGATTACGGCACTGCCGACGACAGCCTATCCGACGAAGACCTGTTTCACGGTTCGCCGTTCGTCGGCGCGAACGCGCTCGAATGGCGCCGCGCCTCGGCGATCTCCTACGTCGCCGACGTGACGACGCCGGTGCTCATTCTCTCCGACGTCGGCGACAATCGCGACAGCTTTGCGACCTCGTCGATGTATTGGCGCGCGCTACGCGACAACCATAAAGACGCGACGTTGCGCGTCTGGCCGGTCTACGGACACTTCCCGCACGACCCGGTGCGCGAAGCGGACGTGTTTAACTACTGGATCGACTACATCGCCCAGCATTTCCAGTAAGGCGCTTTAGAACAGATTCCAGAGATACTGGTTGTAGACTTCGTGGTGATACATCACCTCTTGGGCTTTGACGAACGTGCCCAATAGGCGCGGGCAGCGATCGGCACTAGCCTGTTTGAGATCGGCGTAGCGCTGCTTCACGTCCTCGCCTAACAGCTTGCCGGTCCATTCCGATGCGCGAAATGCCTCCAGCGCATCGTAAATGTTGTCGGGCAGATAGCGATCGGCTTGACGTAGGTTCTTCAGCGTGCTGGTGTTGCCGTCCAGGCCGGTCTTGAAAACCGCAAGCATGACCATGTACGGATTCGCATCCGGCGCGACCGAACGGACCTCGGTTCGCATGCTGCGCTCGTTGCCGATCGGGATGCGCACCATCGATCCGCGGTCGATTGCCGAGGCTTTGAGCTGATTGGGAGCTTCGAAATGCGGATCGAGGCGGCGGTACGAGTTCACGCTCGAGTTGAGCATCAGGCAGATGTCGTTTCCGTGGGTCAAAATGCGATCGACGAACTTCCAGCCGAAGGAGCTGAGCTGTTCTTGGCCCTTGGGATCCCAGAAGAGATTCTTTCCGTTCTTGCTCACCGATACGTTGGTGTGCATCCCGCTTCCGTTGACACCAACGACCGGCTTGGGCAAGAAGCTGGCCGTCATGCCCAGTTTTGTTGCGACTTGGCGGCAGATCAGCTTGTAGAGCTGGATTTGATCGGCGGCCGCGACGACTTCGCCATAGTTATAGTTAATCTCGAACTGCGATGGCGCGACCTCGGGGTGATCTTTTTCGTTCTGAAATCCCATCGCGCGCTGAACCTCGGCGACCGTGTCGATGAAGTCGCGCAGCGGATCGCCCGGCAGCGAGTGATAGTAGCCGCCGGTATTGACGTATTCAAACTTTCCGGTCTCGTGATAGCGCCGCTCGGCGTCGAGACCTTTAAAGAGAAACCCCTCGATCTCGTTGGCGGCGTTGAGCGCGTAGCCTTCCTTGGCGTAACAGTCGTTGGCGAGCTTCTTGAGGGTGCCGCGCACGTCGCCCGCAAAGGGCCGGCCCTCGCGATCGAAAACGTCTCCAAAGACCAGCACTTTGCCCGGTCCGAAAACGTCGGACGGGCCCCAGTAAAACGCGCTCCAATCGAGCGACAACCGCAAGTCGCTCTCGCGCTGCGGCGTGAAGCCTCGGATGGAAGAACCGTCGAACGTGAGATTGTCGTACGAACGAAGCAAGAACTTCTTGTCGTAGTCGAGCATGTGCAGACGGCCTTCGAGGTCGCTGAAAAGCACGGTCAGCGCTTTGATCCGTGGTTCGCCCGCAAGATAGCGCAGCCGTTCTTCCTGCAAGGCGTGAAGCGGGACGCGCTCTTGACGCTGCGCTTTCGCTCGCAGGTTCAGCTCCTCCAGCTCGGCGTAGGGCAGCATGAGAAAATCGCGCAGCTCGGCGCTGCTCGGCGTGGATGTGGAATTCATCGCGCTGGTTCTCCTCCAAGCATGGCGAGTTATTGCAGCGTGCTTGAACGGCACGCCCCCGACGCCTTTGTACAATTGGTTAAAGGGCTTGGGACAAACGCGCTCCGTCGGGCGTTCCCAATCCGGTGCACGGGTCCCAGCCGGGCCCCGCGTCGTAGGCGCCGTTGCTGCCGCTGGTAACGTCGTGGATCGGGCCGGGGTTCTGCGGATATCCGGGCAGCGAGTAGAGAGCGGCATTGATAAAGCCCAGCGGCTTGCCGAGATGCTGGTTTATCAGCGCGATCAGCGCCGCCCAGAGCGGCGCGACGGCACTCGTACCGCCCACGACCATACTCTGCCCGTCCACGAGAATTTGGTAACCCGAGTTTGGATCGGCGTCGCCGGCGACGTCGGGGACGCCCCGTCCGCCGGTCGATCCGCTTGGCAGTGCCGGAACCTTGGCGTTCGCCTGCCACGATGGCAACGCGTACACGTCGCTCACGCCTCCGCCGGAATCGCTCCAGGCCGTTTCGGAGACGATCTCGCCTCCGGAAGCGGTCAGCGTTGTGCCGCCGCAGCCCAGCACGTACGGACTCGACGCCGGAAAATCGACGTGGGGTTGGCCGTCGTCAACTCCGTCGCTGGAACCGTTGTCGCCCGATGCGACGCAGACCGTTACCGAGATCGCCGCCGCATCGGCCATCGCTTGATTGAGAGCGTTAAGCGATTGCTGCGTCCACTGCGATTCGGGCGCGCCCCAGCTGATCGAAATCACCGTTGGGCTGTGGGTCTTGTCGTTGACCGCGGTCGTTACCGCGTCGATGAAACCCTGGTCGGTATTCGGCGCAAAATACATCACGAGGAGGGCGCCGGGAGCAACCGCGCCGGCCACTTCCGCGTCGAGCATTACTTCCACGTCGGCATTTTGATTTTGGCCGGGCTCGCTGCTTGCGCCGTCTATCGAGACGACGCTCACCGTAGACGCGGTCACTCCGAGGCCGGAGAGATATGTCGTAAAATCGCTCTGACTAAAGCCGCCGCCGAGTTCGACGATTCCGATGCACTCACCAGCGCCGGTAACGCCGCTCGGAAAATCGTAGAGCTGCGCAATCTGCAGCGGCGTAAAGGACGCGTCCGGCTGTGCGGCGATCCGCACGCGCGGCGTGGCTGCAGGCCGGTTATCGAGCCCGAGCACGGCTTGAACCGTATCGCGTAGGTCGACCGGAACGCTGACGCTTCCCTCGCGACCGCGATAGGCGATACCGCCAGCCTGGCAACGTTTGAGCGCGACCCCGAACGCTGCGCTCATCTGAGCCGCGGTGCCGCGCAAACGGACGCTCCGCCGCGCCGCATCGCTTTCGACGACGGTCAGACCATACTCTCGAGCGAAAGTCTCGACTCGTTTCAGATCCGCCGGATCCGCTCCGTAAGCCGCGGCGAGCTGATCGCGTGAGAGGGTACCGGGCAGCGGCAGGCCCGAGGCTTTTGAACGCACCAGCACGGTGACCGTCAGCACCTCGTTCGGACTCGCATCTCCCAGTACGCGCGTTCCGGGCAACAAGCGTCGCTCGCTGCCCGGAATACTCCACCGATCGCTCATGCGCCGTACTCGCTAGGGCTGCAGCGACTGCGCGCTGATCGCGGCGCTGCCGTGAGCCGACAACGAATCCGAAGCGGCACCGAGTGAAGCTTCATACGACCCCGCTTGAACGACCCAAACGTTTTTCACCGGATCGAAATCGGCAAGAAGACGCGGGTCGGCGGCAATCGTTACGCTGCGCGTTTCGCCCGGGCGCAGCGTCACCTTCGACCATCCGATCAGCCGCATGTCGGCCGAACCGAGGCGTCGGGTCAGATAGACTTGCGGCGTGTCGGTTCCGTCGCGCGACCCGGTATTGGTGACGGTAAACGTGGCGGTTATCGTTTGCCCTCCGCGAACCGCGAAGTTGTCGTAACGGAAGCTCGTGTATGAGAGCCCGTGCCCGAAGGCAAAGAGCGGTGAAGCACCTTCTTTGGCAAACCAGCGATAGCCGAGATCGCTGCCCTCGCTGTAATCCACCGAGAACGGATATAGGCCGAACTCTCCGTTGGCCCATTTGGAAACCAGGGCGTCGAGCCCGGGAATTTCGGGATGGGGCAGCTGCGCCTCGCTTGCCGGAAACGTAATCGGGAGGCGTCCGCTGGCATCTACCCTTCCGAACAGAACGTCGGCGATCGCCTCGCCGCCACGCTGTCCGGGATACCAGGCCTCGACGACCGCGCCCACGCGATCGAGCCACGGCATCGTTACCGGATTACCCGTCTCGAGAACGACGATTGTTCGAGGGTTCGCAGCCGCTACCGCCGCGATCAGCTCGTCTTGACCGTCGGGCAACTCTAGACTTGGTGCATCTATACCCTCGGCGATCCATTGGGTCGCGAACACGATCGGCACGTCCACGCGTTTGGCAAGCGCGGCAGCTTGGCTGGGGTAGCGCCCGTTGAGAAAGCTCAGCCTGGCACTGGGCGCAATTGCCCGAATCGCGCTAAACGGCGACGAGCGATCGTACAGCGCCAGAGCGTTCTCTCCGCCTAGCGGGATGCCGATCATGTGGCCGACCGGATTCACTTGCGAAGAGCCGCCGCCGGCGAGCACGCCCACGTCGGCATGGCCGCCGATGATGGCGATTCGCGCGGTCGCTGCATTGAGCGGCAAGACACCGCCGTTCTTGAGCAGCACGATTCCGCGCTCCGCAGCATCCTGCGCAGCGGCGGCATGCGCGTTGTAGTCAATCGGCGAGCGCTGCGCCGGATGGTCGAACAGCCCGACCGCCAGCATCGATCGCAAGATACGCCGGTTCATGTCGAGCAGCCGCGTTTGCGAAACCGTGCCCGCTGCAACTGCGGCGGCCAGCGGTGCGCCGAAAAACTCCGAGCCGTTACGATCCTTGTCAACCGCGGCGGCCGACTCTTGATCCAGGCCGTTGACGGCGGCTTCAACTCCGTGAACCGCACCCCAGTCCGACAGCACCCACCCTGGGAAGCCCCAGTCGCTCTTCAATATATCGTTGAGGAGGTGCACGTTCTCGCATGCGTGCGTGCCGTTCACACGGTTGTAAGCGCACATGACTGCGCCGGGATGCCCGTCGTCGAACGCCAGCTCGAAAGCGAGCAAATCGCTCTGGCGCATTGCCGCCTCGCCGATATCGGCAGAGATGACCATTCGCCCCGTCTCCTGGTCGTTCAGCGCGTAATGTTTCATCGTTGCGACCACGTGCTGGTCTTGAACGCCGCAAATTTCGTCGCCGGCCAAAGTCCCTGCCAGCAGCGGGTCCTCGCCCAGGTACTCGAAGTTGCGTCCGTTGCGCGGCTCGCGCGCTAAGTTCAGACCGGGGCCCAAGAGCACGTTCAACCCCTTGCGCCAGGCTTCATCGCCCAGCATCGAACCGTCGCGGTAGGCGACCTGTACGTCCCACGTTGATGCAAGCGACAACCCCGAGGGGAGCGCCGTAGAAATGTCGCCGCGCCGGCGGCCGTCGGGATTGGTGATGCCGAGGCTAGCATCGGTCTCTTGCAGCGCGGGAATGCCGAGCCTCGGAACCCCTGGTACGTATCCCGCCGAGCCGACTGCGCCGGTGCGTACGCCATTGACAAATAGTGCGCCTACGTCGCCCCGAACCAACACCAACCGCTCGGCCGGGGTCATTGCCGATGCAAGCGCCGCGGCCCGAGCATCCACCGCCGGTGACGCGAACAACGATGCGCACAGCGCAAGCGCAACGCTCACCGTGCGAAGATCCTAAAACGGAATCTCGTCTTCGAGCTCGTCGCCTAAGCCGTCGCCCGCAGCGGCCGGCGCATGACCGGCGCTTCGCCCGCCGTTGAAACCGCCGCGCTCGTCGGAAGCCCCGCCGGGGGCACGGTCGCGCGGCGAACCCAGCATCTGCATGTTGTCGATTACGACTTCGGTGGCTTTGCGCTTGTTGCCGTCTTTGTCTTCGTAGCTGCGGATCACCAGACGGCCTTCAACCAGGCAGTTCGAACCTTTCTTCAAGTAGGCGTTGCAGGTCTCGCCGAGACGATCCCACGCAACGATGTCGACGAAGCTCGTTTCTTCTTTGTTACGCGGATTGTTCACGGCAAGCGTGAACGAGGTCACTCCCTTGCCCGATTGCGTGTAACGAATCTCCGGATCGCGCGTAAGGTTGCCGACCAGAATGACTCGATTATAAGAACCTGCCATAGCTCACTCTCTTTCGCCGGATGCTGTCAGGAACCGAGACTATCGCCTTGGGGTGTCAGCAGTGTGGCACAGATGTTTCGGAATAGCCCGATACGTTACGGCGCTGCGGCCGGCGGAGCCCCTGGCGGAGCCCCGGCCGCCAGCGCCGCTATGTGCGTGAGCATCTTGGCGTCGAGCCGCACGATGAGTGCGCGCAGCACGTCCTCGTGCAGCTTTAGCTGCCGGTCGAGCTCCTTCGAGACGGCGGCCGCGCTCTTGAACTGCATCACGACGTAGTTTCCCTCTCGCACGTCTTTGATCTCGTAGGCCAGTCGCTTCTTGCCCAGGCGCTCGACCGAAGTAACCTCGCCGCCTTGACTCTTGACGATCTCTGCAATCGCACCGGCACGCTGCTCGACCTCGCTCTCCTCCAGCGAGGGCCGCAAAATATAGGTTGTCTCGTAAACTGTCAAAGTAAGTCTCCATACTACGGACGCCCGCGACCGCGGGCGGCCCACGATGCATGCCGCGGGCAGTTGGTAAGCGCGGCCTCTATTTCGGTCCGATTTGGAAAATCCCCATCGCGGTTTTGAGTGCTGGCGCCTTAGGTATAGGAGTACGGTTGCCCGTTTTGAAGATTTCACGGTGCTTTCCCGGCCGCTTGTGGCTCTCACCCTCTTGGGGCTCGCACTATCGGCTGCCTGCTCTTCATACGGCGCTGCGCCCGGCGGCGCGGCGTACCCGCTGGGGATTCAACAACACGGAGGTCGTCCGGCGAGCGGTTCGGCCAGCCAGTACATCAAGAACGTCATCGTCATCATTCAAGAGAATCGCAGCTTCGAGGATTTCTTCGCAGGATATCCGGGCGCTAACGCGCCGCTGAGCGGATGTGCCTCGCCCACGCCGGCCAGCGATTTTCGGTCTTCTCCGGTGCGGCGTCCGCTGCGCCCGCTCACGGCGAGCTCACCGTCGCCCTGCCCGTCCGGCGACACCGTGGTGCCGCTGCACGAAGTCACGTTTGAGAACAACCCGGATGGACGCCACGACTGGTACTCGTCGATCGTCGACTGGAACAACGGAAATATGGACGGCTTCACGGCGTTTGGCGGCACGAACGGAGTTGACGCCGAGTACGCGTACATGAACCACGCTCAGATCGCGCCGTATTGGACGATTGCGCAGCAGTACGTGCTGGCCGACGAGATGTTCCCGACCGAGTTTGGAGGCAGCTTCACGGCTCACCTAACGCTGGTCGCCGGCACCGACGATCTCAAGCTTCCTTCGGTAGCCGAGGTCAACTTTCCGAACGCGGTGCCCGACGACTGCGATTCCCCGCCGCAGACCAAGAGCTCGTACGTCACGGAGAAGCCGTACCGTCAGCTCCATCTCTTTCAAGGGCCGTTTCCGTGCTTCGATCAGTTCAATACCATCGCAGAAGTTCTCGACAATTCCGAAGTATCGTGGAAGTACTACGCGACGCAAGTGTTAGACGCAGGCTTGTGGGAGCCGTTCGAGGCGATGAAGTACGTGCGCTACGGCCCCGACTGGTACTCCAACATCATCGCGCCGCAAACCAGAATCCTCACCGACCCGGGGAACGGGCAACTAGCGCAAGTGAGCTGGGTAACGCCCAGTCACGACGATTCCGATCATCCGGCGTGGAAGAGCGATATGGGGCCTTCTTGGGTAGCCTCCGTGATCAACGCGATCGGTCAAAGCAAGTATTGGCCGCAGAGCGCGATCGTAGTGGTTTGGGATGACTGGGGCGGCTTCTACGACAGCGCGCCGCCGCCGCAGCTGGATTATCGCGGGTTGGGAATCCGCGTACCCTGCCTAATCATCTCGCCGTACGCCAAGCAAGGTTACATTTCCAACGTTCAATACGAGTTCGGAAGCATTCTGCGCTTCATCGAAGAGGTCAACGGCATTCCGCCCGGCGCTATCGGACCCGTTTCCGAGGGATACACCGACGGGCGCGCAACGTCGCTGGACGACGCTTTCAACTTCACGCAATCGCCGCGCCCGTTCCAGCCGATTTCGGCGAAATACCCGCCCTCCGTATTCTTACACGAAAAGCCTTCGACGCTTCCGGTCGACACGGAATAACGGCGCTGGAGCCTTACTGCTCTAGCTCTTGAAGATTCTCGGTGTTCCTATCGGTAAAGAACAGCACCGTGTTCGCGTCGCTCGTGCCGCTGGCGGCAAGTCCGAAGATGCCTGCGGTCTTGCTGTTATCTACCACCTTTGTGTCGAGTACTTGCCCGGTCGGGGTCAACTCGACCAGAGTGTTGCTTCCGGTGTTGGCGACGATCAGGTTACCGTTAGGCAGCAACGTCATGGCGACCGGAGCATCGAGCGGGGCGCCGGCCTTTACCAGCGTTCCGCAGGTGGAGCTGGGATACTTGCATTTGAACGTCTTGCCGCCTTTGAGGACTTCGATTTCGTCCTGGACGAGCAGATCGCTGGCGTTCGAGAAGGCGACGACCGTATTATCCACGCCGTCGGCAATGTAAAGAACGTTTGCTTTACTGTTGTAGACGATGCCCGACGGCCCAAGTGCGCCCCAACCCGGTTTGTGGTTGACCGCGAAGCCGTCGGCAACTTCCAGCGGCTTCGGGTTTCCGTAATCGTTGATGCTAAAGCTGACCAGACCGCCGGTCTTGGCATCGGTGGTGAAGATGTATTCGGCCTGGTACAGATTCGAGTTTGACGCGTCGACGTTGGAGAACGGCTTTTCGATCGGGGCGCCGTAGGTCGACTGCAGGGTACCCTCATCGTTGAACGCTGCTAAAACTCCGCTGGTAAAGCCACCGGCGTAAACGCCGTTTGCCGTCGAGATCGCGTCGGAATCGCAGCCTTCGATCTTGCTGTTCTGCGTGAACGTGACCGGCTTCGAGCCGGGCGTGGGATCGAATAGGTCGATTGTCGTGCCGTCGCCGGCTGCGCCGGCTTTATTCTCAAAGTTGCAGACCAGCAGTTGGCCCTTCTTGAGAACGTAGCTCGTGTTCACGATCTCGACCGAGTGCGGGCCCGTGTCGCCGTTGGTCGGATCGAGGGTCGACCCGACGATCACGTCCTTGGTCAATTTTTTCAAGATCGACGTGGTGTCCACCGGCGACGCATCGCGAGCCGCCGGCGCCGCGATCTGCGATTGTGGACTCGCTGCGTTCGACGGACCGGATGGCACGGCGTTGTTCGCACTGCACGCCGAGAAAACGAGGCTCATTCCAGCCACGATCAGCGCTGCGCGATTCCTGAAAAACGACATTCTACAACCTCATTGTCGGCACGGCGTAACGCGCAAATCCTTCTCAGCGGCTTTTTGGCCAACCTGCACAAACCAAGCGGCCTAAGGCCGTTTTTCAGCCATGAAAATGCATAAAAACTACTATAGTCATCGTGCAACCCGTTCCGATCACGATCGCTCGCGACATCCAGTGCGGCAAGCGCCGGAAGAACCGCGCTCCGAAGTATCCACCCAACAGCGCGAGCGCGGCCATCGGCACGGCGAAACGCCAGTCCACGATGCGCGCGATCACAAACGGCACGAGCGCTACACCGTTGATCGAAACGGCTAGAACGTTCTTGACCGCGTTCTGTGCGTTAAAGCTGGGAAGGCCGGAGAAGGCGAGCACCGCCAGCGTCAAGATGCTCATTCCCGCTCCAAAGTAGCCTCCATAGATTGCGACGACGAACTGAATGGCGATCTGCCAGGGAGCGTGCCGCGGCGTTTGCGGCGCGCGCCGCGTCAACAGCGGGCTGGCCGCGAAAACGATCGTCGCAAAGAGCAGCAGCCAGGGGATCAAACGTTCGAAAACGCTCTGCGGCGTCACCAGCAGCAAGCACGCACCGATTAGCGAGCCGGCGACGCTGGCAGCGATCACCGGCAGCAATAAGCCGCGGTGCTCCGCAATCTCTTCGCGATAACCGCGCGCGCTGCCGATCGTTCCCACCCACATCGCGGCGTTGTTCGTCGCGTTGGCCGAAATGGCGGGAACGCCGGCGAAGAGCAGCGCGGGAAACGAAAGAAAGCTGCCGCCCCCGGCAACGCTGTTTAACGCACCCGCCGCGAATGCGGCGAGCGCGAGGACGAGGAATTCCGCGTTCAGAGTGCCGTACGCTCGCGCTTGGTAACGCGATAAACGCGGCGAACGTTCTTGAGCGTCTCGAGCTTGGTCAGCAGTTTGTGAAGGTGATCGAGGTCGCGAATCTGGACCGTCAGGCTGGCAACCGCCACGCCGTCCTTTCGGACCCGCGCGTTGACCGAGCTCACTTGCGTCTTGAGCTCGGAGAAGACTGCCATGATATCTTGGAGCAGCTGCGCGCGGTCCTCGGCTTCCACCTCGACGTCGACGCAGTGCGTCAGGCTAGCGTCTTCGAGCCACTGCGCCTGCAGTATCCGCTCGGGCGTCGCGTTCATATAGGCCACGTTCGGGCAGTCGGCGCGGTGCACGCTGACTCCGCGTCCGATCGTGACGTAGCCGATAATCGGATCGCCCGGAACCGGAGAGCAGCACTTTGAAAGGCGCACCAGCACGTCGTCCACGCCGGCGATGCGAACGCCGCTGGAGCGCCGCACGCTCTTGCGAAACGACGGCTTGCGGATCTTGGTGAGATCCACGACGTTATCGTGCTTGACTTCCTCGCGAATGCGGTTAGCTACCGCTTGAGCCGATGCGTCACCGAATCCGATCGCGGCGTAAAGATCGGTCGGCGTGGCATAGTTCAGCCGCGACGCGATACGCTCGAGCAACGCGCCGCGCGCGACGTCGGTGCGCAGTCCCGCCCGAGCCAGCTCTTGCTCCAAGGCCTCCTGACCGGCAAGGACGTTTTCCTCGCGCCGTTCCTTGCGGAACCACTGCTTGATCTTATGTTTTGCGCTGGAGGTCTTGACGATCGATAGCCAGTCCAGCGACGGCCGGCCGCTCGACTTGTTGACCAGGATCTCGCAGATGTCGCCGTTCTGCATGGCGTAGTCGAGCGGAACGATCCGCCCGTTGACCTTTGCCCCGACGCAATGGTTGCCGACATCGGTGTGCACTTGGTAGGCGAAATCCAGCGGCGTACCGCCGGCCGGAATCGAGTAGACGTCGCCGCGCGGCGAAAAGGCGAATACCTGCGAGTCGAAGAGATCGAGCTTGAGGTTCTCCATGAAGACTCGCGAGTCGCGCATATCCTTTTGCCATTCGAGCAGCGCGCGCAGCCACGAAAGCTTGTTCTCGAACTGGTCGGCCTTGCCGCCCTCCTTATAACGCCAGTGCGCTGCGATCCCGTACTCGCTGGTGCGGTGCATCTCCCAGGTTCGAATTTGGATCTCCAGCGGATCGCCGCCCGGCGCGACCACGGTGGTGTGAAGCGACTGGTACATGTTTGGCTTGGGCATCGCGATATAGTCTTTGAAGCGCCCGGGCAGCGGCGTCCACATCGCGTGAACCGCGCCCAGCGCGGCGTAGCAATCCTTCACGGTGTCGACGATGATTCGAATCGCAGTGAGGTCGTAGATCGTAGAAAAATCGCGACCCGTCTTGATCTTGGAGTAAATCGAGTAAAAATGTTTGGGGCGGCCTTGGATTTGGGCGTTGATCTTCAGTTCTTCGAACTCGGAGCGCAGCCGCGCGATGGCCTTCTCGACGTCGGCTTCACGTTCGCGGCGGGTCTTGGCGACGCGCTCCACGATGTCGCCGAATGATTCCGGATCCAAGTAGCGCAAGCACTCGTCTTCGATTTCCCATTTGATCCGCCAGATTCCGAGGCGATGCGCGATCGGGGCGTAGATGTCCAGCGTCTCGCGGGCGATCGCCTGTTGCTTGGCCGGCGGCAGGCTCGCCAGCGTTCGCATGTTGTGCAGTCGGTCGGCGAGCTTGATGATGATGACCCGGATGTCTCTGGCCATCGCCAGGAACATTTTGCGGAGATTCTCGACTTGCGCGTCTTCTTTTGACTGGTACGGAATTCGCGTCAGCTTGGTCACGCCGTCCACCAGACCGGCGACCTCGGCCCCGAATTGCTGCGTGACCTGCTCGCTGGTAATCGAGGTATCCTCGACCACGTCGTGCAGCAATGCCGCTGCGATGGTCTGTGGGTCGACTTCGAGTTCGGCCAGAATTCCGGCTACCGCAAGAGGGTGCTCGACATAGGACTCGCCCGAGGCGCGGCGCTGGCCTTGGTGTGCGGCAACGGCGAGCTCGTAGACGCGCGTCAGCCATTCCGGGTCGGCGGAAGGCTCGTAACGGCGTACGCGTTCGATAAGCTCGGTGATGGTCACGGTATCCGGCTATTATAGCGCGTCTGAGGGGCTTGGCGACGGCGCCGGCGTGACGGTCTCGACGTCCAGCCTGTCTTTGAAGAAAATCGTGGCGATTTTACCGTCCGGCTGGAGCGCCAGCCACAGGTACACGTTGCCCGAGATGCAGCGCATTTGATAGATGTACCCGCGCACTCCGGTGGGGAAGTCCGGGTTGAGCCAGGGGCCGACGTAGACCAGATCGGTTAGGGCGCCGAGCTGCCCGAGCTTGCTCGACGTGTCGGTGATCTTCGCATCGGTGAGTTGCGGAAGCAACTGCGGCGCGTAGAGCGCTTTGTTGATGACGCCGGCCTGCCATTGGACGAATTGCTGGCGGGCAACCTTGGTGACGGCCGGATCGGCAACCGGGCTGGGCGTCGGGGAAGGCGTCGGCGTCGCGTGACGGGCCCACGTCGCGTCCGGCGTGGCCGGCAGCAGCGCGAGTGCGATGGCAACGGCGAGGAGTGCGCGTTTCATTTCAGCGCATCTAATACGAAACGAACGTCACGACGTCGTGGCCGGCCAACTTGCGGCGTCCTTCGAGCGCAGCCAGTTCGATCAGAAATGCGAACGCTTCGACGTGCGCGCCAAGTCGTTCCAAGAGGCGCCCCGTGGCAGCGGCGGTGCCGCCGGTGGCCAGCAAATCGTCGACGATCAGGACGCGCTCGCCGTTCGCTATGGCATCGGAATGAATCTCGAGCGAGTTTGTCCCGTATTCGAGCGCATACTCTTCGCTGAGTTTGTCGTACGGAAGTTTGCCCGGCTTGCGCACCGGGATGAAGCCCGCCCCGATCGCGTAGGCGATTGGCGCACCGAAGATATAGCCGCGCGCCTCGATGCCGGCGACGTAGCCAATGCCGCGGTCTCGAAATCGCTCGACAAAGAGATCGATCGCGCGCGCAAAACCCTGCTTGTCTTTCAACAGCGGCGTGATGTCGCGAAAAAGAATCCCGGGAATCGGAAAATCCGGAATCGCTCGAATGTACGTTTCGATTTCCACGCCGGTCGGGTTTGAGTTGTGGGACAAAAGGGCCTGCAGACCGCACCTTGCGGCCGGCTTCCCGTCCTAGACCTTCAGCTCGACCTTTTCAAGCGCGCCTTTTGTGGGCACGACGTGATGGTTGAGACGAAGCTGATCCGGCTCGAAGCCGAAGGCCAAGCCCAGCAGCTGCGGCAGATGGAAGATCGGAACGTCGATGTCTTTCTTTAAAACGCGCGCCGCGTCGGGCTGCTGGCCGTCGAGATTGAGATGGCACAGCGGACAGGGCGTCACTAGCAGATCGGCGCCTTTTTCCTTTGCTTCGATGATGTGGTTGCCGCCCATCGCCAGTGCCTTGTCGCGGTTGAACGTCAGCATCGGAAAACCGCAGCACTTGGTGGCTCCGCGGTATTCGACCGGTTCGGCACCGAGCAGCGCGATCAGCTGATTGAGATAGGTCTTGCGCTCGGGGCGCTCGCGCAGACCCAGCGCCTCGGACGGCCGCAGAATGTAGCATCCGTAGAACGGCGCGATCTTCAAACCGGTGAGCTTGCGTTTGATCGCCGAGGCCACGCGCTCGATTCCGATGTCTTCAAAGAGCATCCACAGCAAATGCTTCACCGTCGTCCCGCCGCCGTACCGATAGCCTTGGTCGGCGATCGTCGCGTTGGCTTTCTCCCGCCGCGACTCGTCGTTTTTGAGGTGATAGTTGTGATCGGAGAGCACGCCCTGGCAAGTGCTGCAGATCGTCATTAGGTCGGCGCCCTGCGCTTCCGCCATCGCCAGCGTCAAACCGTTGAGCGCATCGGCGAGCTCGCGATTCTGCTCGCTCAGCACGCCGGCGCCGGTGCAGGGCGCCGAGACGAGCTCGTGGAGCTCGAGCCCGAGCGGCTGCGCGATCAGCGTAGCCGAAACGTACAGCTCCGGGCAGGCGCCTTTCGAAACGCAGCCGGGATAGAACGCAACCTTCACTTAAATCGCCCTCCGACGCGTTGGAAGATTTTCTTGATCCGCTCGACTCCGGGAATTGACTTGTGGATCAGCGGCGGAAGCTTTCCGGCGCGCGCCATATTGATCGCGCTGGGCAGCGTCTTGAGCTGCCCGACGATGTTGAAGAGCCCGGTTGACTTCGGCATCAGCGTCAGTTCGTTCAGACGCCCGCTGTGTTTGACCGACTCGGCGAACGCATCGGCGTGCCGCGTGCCCGGATTGTTGGTAAAGCCGGCGTCAACGGCCATCTTGCGCAGCTTAAGAATCTGATCGAGCGGCGCGACACCCTTCGGACACTGCTGCACGCACTCGAAGCAATGAGTGCAATCCCAAATTCCGCCCGGACCGCTGTACTGGCCGAGCCGTTCCTTCGTCTTGTCGTCGCGCGGGTCGCCGGCGTAGCGATAAGCTTGCGCCAGCGCCTGGGGCCCGAGGAAGTTCTCATTGACCGCAAACGATTCGCAGTCCATCAAGCAGACGCCGCAGCTGATGCAGCTCACTTCCTGGATCAGCTCCTCCATCGAGGAGTTGGGCACGCGATACTCACGATCGGCCGGCGGAATCGGCTGCTTGTTCTCCAGCCACGGTCGCACCGCGAGGTGCTTTTCCCAGAACGGCTTCATGTCGCAGACTAAATCGCGAACGATCGGCATCGAAGGCGGAGACTCCACCCGCGTCTTGCCGCCTTCAGTGAACTCCGCGAGCTTGCTCTTGCAGGCGAGATTCGCGTGTCCGTTGATCCACATCCCGCAGGATCCGCAAATCGCGCTGCGACAGGCGCAACGCACCGCCAGCGAAGGATCCTGATATTCGCGAATCGCGATCAGAGCGTCGAGAACGACGGCGTGGTCGGGAAGATCCACGGTATACGTCTGGTAGCGGCGCACCGGCGACTTGTCCCACGGCGGCGGGAACGGCAAACCGGGCTGTGCGCTCTCGGCATAGACGCCATCGGGATTATAGCGTCCGACTTCAATGGTGAACCTCATCAATACGAACGAACCTCGGGCTTCCAGCGAGTAATCGTGACCGGCACGTGCGAGACCTCGGGTTCCTTTCCATCGCCGCGATGGGTGAGTAACGTGTGCTTGAGCCAATCCGTGTCGTTGCGCTCGGGATAATCGACGTGCGTGTGCGCGCCGCGGCTCTCCTTGCGAACGATCGCATCGCGAATGACCGTCTCGCCGCAGTCGAGCAGGTAGTCGAGCTCGAGAACGAAGGTGAGCGCCTGATTGAAGACGCGCCCTTTATCGCCGACCGCAACGTTTTCGTAACGTTTTCGGAAGCCTTGCAACGCCTCGAGCGCCTCGTGCAATCCCGCGTCGCTTCGATAGAGCCCCACCTTCTCGTCCATCATCGTCGCCAGCTCCAGGCGCAAACCGGCACAGGTTTCGCCCTTATACGGGCGATCGAGCAGCTCGCGCAATCGCTCCTGCTCGGCGCGTAAGACCTCGTCGCCGCCGCGGTTGGACGGCGTACCCTTGGCATAACCTGCCGATGCCCGGCCCGAACGCCGTCCGAAGACGATCGTGTCGAGCAGCGAGTTGGCTCCCAGGCGATTTCCGCCATGCACGCTCACGCAGGCCACCTCGCCGGCCGCATAGAGGCCGGCAATGACCGTGGCGCCTTCGACGTCGGTCTTGACTCCGCCCATCTCGTAATGCATGCCCGGACGGACCGGCACCGGCTCGCCAATCATGTCTATGCCGAGATAATCCAGCGCCATCTCGTGAATCTGCGGCAGCTTTTTTAGAATTACGTCTCGGCCGAGATGGCGCAGATCCAGCAGCACGTTGCCGTCAATGCCGCGTCCCTCGGTGATTTCCGTAGCTTCGGCACGCGAGGTGACGTCGCGGGCGGCAAGCTCCATCTTGTTGGGCGCATACTTCCTCATGAAACGCTCGCCCAGCGAGTTGAGCAGGTAGGCGCCTTCGCCGCGAGCGGCCTCGGTCATCAGAAATCCACTCCCGGCGAGCGTGGTCGGATGGTACTGCACCATTGCCATGTCCATCAGTGGAGCCCCGGCGCGGTACGCGAGCGAATATCCGTCGCCGGTACAGATCAACGCGTTGGTGCTCGGCTCGTAGAGGCGGCCCATTCCGCCGCTGGCGACGACGACTGCCTTTGCACGCAGCAGATGCAGCTCGCCGGTCAGCATTTCCAGCGCAACCACGCCGCAACAGGCACCGGCGTCCATGTACAGCTTGGTGGCAAACCATTCTTCGTAAACCTTGACGCCGGCTTTGAGAATTTGATCGTACAGCGTGACCAGGAGCGCCTGACCGGTAATGTCGCCCACGAAGTACGTGCGGGCTTGCGACGCGCCGCCGAAGGCGCGCGTGCCCAGTCTCCCTTCCTCATTGCGGTAGAAGATCACGCCCATGTGCTCGAATTCGATGATGTCTTGCGGCGCTTCGCGGACCATGACTTCGACCGCGTCTTGATCGGCCAAGTAATCGCTGCCTTTGATCGTGTCGAAGGCGTGCGATTCCCAGCTGTCGCCCTCGCCGATGGCGGCATTGATGCCGCCCTGCGCGGCGCTGGAGTGACTGCGTATCGGATGCACTTTGGTGACGACAGCTACGTTGGCGCCGTCGCGCGCGGCTTCGAGAGCGGCGCGCATGCCGGCCAGCCCAGCGCCGAGGACGACGACGTCGTGATCGATCACCATGAGGCGCCTGTAGTTTTTCGCAAAGCCATCGCTACATTCCGAACGATTGTTCGATACCTCGCAAAGCCCTTTCCGTACTTGAGCCTTGAGAATAATACGCAGGGCGAGGCTGCGAATATGCGTTTCGTAGCGGCAAGCGCTCTCGTCAGGCCGGCCGCCGAGGCGGCCAGTAACGTATCTCGAATCACCGGGAGCGAGAAAGGTTGGGTGTCGGCAATGTGTATCTCTCACGGTCATGCGACGCTTTTTGGTCTACGGTTAGCCCCTGGGGCCGGCTGCTGCATGGCGGGCGAACCGCCCATCGCGCGGCGCGACTGGCTGGCGGTAGTTGGATCCGCGGCCGCCACCCTTTGGGCCGCGCCGGCGCTGGCAGCGGCTAAGCTCTACGGCACGCCGGTGCAGTACGATTACCTCGCATCGGGCGTGGTCAAGGGCGCGCAAACGACGATCCGAATGCCCGACGGCTCGCTCGACGTCCGCTTCGAGTTTATCGATCGCGGCCGCGGCCCGAAGGTTCGCAGCACCATCGCAACCGATTCCTCGGGCCTCATTTCTAAGCTCCACACGACCGGCTACAACTACCTCAAGGTGACCGTCGACGAGCACTTCACGGCACGCAACGGCGTCGCGTCGTGGAAGAACGCGGCCGAGAACGAGACGCAGCCCAGCACGGCACCGCGCTTCTACGTCAGCATGGACGGAACGCCGGAGGAAGGCGCGATCTTGGTGCGCGCCGCGTTGCGCGCGCCGCAGCAGTCGCTCGCCCTCTGGCCAAGCGGCGAAACGAACGTTTCGGCCGTCAAGACGCTCGATGTCGGCAACGGAACGCAGCGCAAACGGGTGACCATGTATGAAGCGACCGGCCTGGACTTTTCGCCCTCACCGGTATGGCTGGACGAAAACGGCGAGCTCTTCATGTCCGGCAGCGAGTGGGGCGCCGTGATTCCCCATGGTTGGAACGCGGTGCTGCCGCAGCTGCTCGACGCGCAGCACGAACGCGTGGCGCAGCTCGGGCGGCAGATCGCAACGACGCTGCCGCAGCGCCTCGGGACGGCCATTGCCATCACCAACGTAACGCTGTTCGATTCCGAAAGCGGCACGACGACGCCCAACGCCACGGCGATCTTTCATGGCGAACGAGTGGTCGCCGCCGGCAACTCGGGCGTCACGATTCCCAGCGACGCGCGGCGCATCGACGGCACCGGCAAGACGCTCTTGCCGGGACTGTGGAACATGCACATGCATCTCGCCGCCGAGTTCGGACCGCGGCTGCTGGCCGAAGGCGTGACCACGATTCGCGATCCCGGCAACGATCCCAAGTACATTGCGAAGACGCAAGCCCAGTTCGCCAGCGGCGAACTGGTCGGACCGCGCGTCATCATCGCCGGCCTGATGGACGGCACCGGAAAGTATACTGCACCGATCGGCGTGACAACCGCGACAGCGGATCAGGCGATCGCGCAGGTGCGCATGTGGAAGAGCTTGGGCGCGGTGCAGATCAAGATCTACAGCTCGATGGATCCGCAGCTCGTGCCGACGATCGTAAAGGAAGCGCATGCATCGGGAATGCGCGTCAGCGGTCACATTCCGGCCGGGATGCTGGCGCAGGACGCGGTGAACGAGGGGTTCGACGAGATCCAGCACGTCAATTTCCTCTTCTTGAACTTCATGCCCGATACGAAGGACCAAACGCAGACGCCGATTCGCTTGACGGCGACGGCTCAGCGCGCCGGCACGATCGACTTGCAGAGCCAGCAAGTCAAAGATTTCATCGCCCTGCTCAAGTCGAAAAACATCGTCAGCGATCCGACGGTGGGGATCTTCTATAGCGATACGATGACCCGCAGCGGCGACATGGCCTCGACCGGCTTCGCCGAGATCGCCGACTGGCTCCCGGCACAGGTTAGCCGGACGCTAACCACCGGCGGGCTTCCGATGGGTCCTGGCCTCGACGCGAAGTATCGCGCCTCGGCAAAGGCCTACCTCGACATGATCGCACTGCTCCATGACAACGGCATTCGGATCGTTGCCGGAACCGACGACGTGCTGCCGGGATTCGATCTGATCCACGAGCTCGAGATGTACTCGCAAGCCGGAATCGCAAACGCGCAGGTGCTGCAGAGCGCGACGATCGTTCCAGCGCGCGTGATGAAGATGGACGACACGCTGGGATCGCTGCGGCCGGGCAAGCAGGCCGATGCGATTCTCGTTGCGGGCGACCCGCTAGCCGACATCTCGCAGCTGCGCAAGGTGGGTACAACCTTCAAAGGCGGAGTGATCTACGACGCTCGCGCGCTGTACGCCACGGCGGGCGTCAAGGCGCCGGCGGTCTAGCGCGTCGCGGAGTTTAGGCCCGCCGTAAGATCGCGACCATCGTCGAGCGGCGCGGTGACTTCGTTCGGTTAAAGAAACCCGCAGCGCGGGTCGCCAGCCAATAGCCTTCGTGCAGGATGCCCGCCCGCCGGGCAACGGACATCGGCAGGCTTTCCTTGCGCAACACGCGTCCCTGAGCGTCGAGCATCGCAGCGTGCTCGGACGTAAAGGCGTGCAGCACGGGATAGCGCGCGTTGTATTCGCTGAAGTCCAAAAAATCAGGCTTGTGACCGACGTGCCCGGCCAGTCTTTCGATCGAGTCCTCTGAGAACCACCAGAGGTGCAGCGGCGGCAAATCGGTGCTCCATGGCCGATCGAAGCCGTAAAAGGTGCGATTGGGCGTGGTGAGGATCAGCGAACCGCCGGGCGAGAGCAACCGCACCGCGTTGCGCACGACGGTAATCGGATCCTCGAGGTGCTCGATCAGCTCGACCATCACGATTGCGTCGAACTTGCGCTGCGAGCTTTGCGCGTACGACTCGACCGATGCGGTCTCGTAGAGATCGCCATAGGCGCGCTTGGCCTGCTCGACCGCTTGTTCGGAAACGTCGATCCCGCGAACGTCGTAGCCGCCGCGGTCGAGCGCATAGGTGAGATAGCCGAGACCGCAACCCGCTTCGAGAACCGTCCGCGCGCCGCGCTCGCGAAGCGCCTTATAGACGCCCCAGGCCGTGTCCGCGCGCGAAGTTAGATAGCGCAGCGGATCGCGCACGGTGCGAATGCGCCGCGCGTAGCCAAAAAACCGGTCGTATCCCGGCGCTCCGCCCGGCACCGCGTAGATCGCATCGTAGACGCGGGCGTCTACCTTGCGCGGGTCGGCCGCCATCGTGTGGCACGCCGCGCAATCCCAAATCGCGTAGGTGTTCGGCTCTTGATACCCGGGAACGCTCCCGGCAGCGCTCAACGCTCCGCCGCAAAGCTCGCAGATGCTTTCCAAGCGAACCCCGAGTTACCGCGCGCCGCGCATCGCTCCTGCCGCCGGTTTGTGCGAAGGCTTATCGGCTTACGGCAGCACCGAGCGTCTGGCACTCGCAGTACAGGTTATCCGTCGGCGAGCTCGCGCCGGGAGCTATCTCGTAAACGTCGCCCTCACCGCTCGACTGGTAGACCGCACCTTGCGGCGTCACCCAGGTTAGGCCGTAGGCCACTACGGGCGAGATCGTTCGCGACGGCTCGCTCTGTCCGGGCGGAAACACGGCGATCGTTCCCGCCTCGCTGCTCGCGACGTAGATGTTGCCGGCTTTGTCGATACCCATGCCGCTGCCATTGACGTTATTTCCGTTCAAATCGAGATCGACCGGGGTGAACTGCTGCGAGCCTTTGACCAGTTCGACGACCTGGGTTTGGAGCTTCGCCGACTCGGCGGCATAAAGGTTGCCGTGTGGATCGAACGCCAGGCTACCCGGATCGAAAGCGTAGCCGCCCACGCCGGTGTCGAGCGTCAGCTCGGCGGCGGTTTTTCCCGGCGCGAATTCTTGCACGTAGCCTTCGTCGTCCACGGATTCGTTGACCCAAACACTCCCCGCGGCGTCGACGGCAACGCTCCCCGGATAGCCGACCAGGCTGGTATCCGCGATCGTGAAGAACGGCGAGGAGGCGCCGGGCTTAAACGCGGTTACGTTGTCGGGATATTTGTTGTATGCGTTTGCGACCCACAGGTTGTTGTGCGAGTCGACCCAGAGGCCGATCGGCCGTCCCGTGCCGCTCGTGATGGTTCGAAGCAGCTGCGGGTTCTGCATGCTCGCCGTGTAGACGAGAACGCTCCCGACCCCGGACCCAGCGTCAATGTTCCCGATATAGAGCAGCCGGCCGCTGCGGGTATTTTGCGCAGCGGGTGCGATGCGAGCCGACTGTGCTTGACCCGATCCGGCTTGCGGAACGAGGCTCGACGGTGCGGACGTAGTGCAGGCGCCAAGAACGCCTGCGGCAATGGCCGCTGCCATCACATGAAGAGTAGCCATGGATAACCTCCGTCGGGAGAATCTTGGCTCCGACGGTAGCGCAAACTTGTGAAAATACTCTGAAGCCCTAGTCGCCGGCGTGGCGTGACGCAGTAAGGAGCCTGGCTCATCACTCAAGGAGGTTTCCATGCTGCAGCCCGTTACCGTCACACCTTCGCGCCGGTCGCTTGAATTCGGAATCTACCGCGACGGCGATAATAACCTCGACGCGATTCAAGAATCGACGCTTTCGCAGGCGTTACAAACCAGCGCGCGCGACGCGCACGTGGAATTCACCGTCGAAGACACGACGACGTTGCGCTCCGACGGCGATGCGATCGTTTCGGGCGCATTGCACACGGAACGGTACACGATTGCCGACGGAGAAATTTCGGGCGCACGCTCCGGTAAACCGGACATAATGAGCGACGAAGCAACGCTCGCGCGTTTCGTCGCGCGCACGCTGGATAACGCCGAAGCTTGCGGCGCAAAGCAGACCTGGATCGATCTGGTGGATCATGGCGGCGGCGACGGCGGGGGCTTGGAGACCGGCGACGGGTCGTGCATGGCGATGCCGGACATCGCTAAAGCGATCGCCGACGGCGTCGCGCTTCATGCCGGCGCGCACCCCGAAGATCGCGGCCGCGAGGTTGACGGCGTCGTCGCCAATCAGTGCCTGATGGACACCATGGGCTTCGCCGATGCGCTCTCGCACGCCGGGATTCGCTATCTGGCGGCGAGCCCTGAGACGATGCTGGCGCCCGGCGTTCCCAGCGACGTCGCGCATGCGATCGCCGCACACGAGAACGATCCGGCCGCGATGGCAAAAGCGGTGACCAACGATGTGATGCGCACCAAGTACGACGCGGGCGACTTCGGCGGCTTCGGTCCGGCCGCCGCATTCGACGTCCTCGATCTTGACCCGGTGAAGATCGCGAAGGCCGAAGCCGCGATCAAACGGCTCAACGACGACGTTGCAACGCAAGCAAAGGACGGCGGCGTTCGTGGCGCCGTGCGCGACGACGCGCGCGGAATCGACGGCATGGTGCGCTTTCCTGAGGGCGGGAAGGGGCTGCCGTGGCATGCGGACCGGCCGGCGATTGCTTTCTACGACACGCTCGCGAACGACGGTCGCCTGAACGCAATCCTGCGCGACGACGCGCGCTCGGCCGAGAACGCCGTGAGCGAGCTGGTTCTCGCGCATCGCGAGAGCGCCGGCTTCGAGCCATTCGGCGGCGCCGACTACTCCGATGCCGTGGGTCCGACGATTCATCTGCCGACCTCGCAGCGCGCAATCGATCCATGGGCCCGCGCCGGCGTAAGCGAGACCGACAACGCCTTCTATCGGAACGTCGACGAAGCTGCGATGACGCGAGTGATTGCTTGAGCGATAGGCCGCGGAGTGCTATCTTTGCGAGGTGATCGCTCGTATACCGCTGCGTGCCACCGACGAGGATCTCATGCGGATCTCTTCCGAGAACCGCGGGTGGCGCTTCGAGCGCACGGCAGACGGCGTGCTGACGGTGACTCCGCCAACCGGTGCGCTTATCGATCCGTATCGAAACGCAATCTGGACCGATGGCGTCGCACCCGCTGGATTCGACCTGGATTTCGGGCAACTCTTAAGCTGAGCGTTTAGCCGCTTCGATCAACGAAGCAGCTCCACGGCTGACGGATAAATCGGCCGGTTGACGATTCGTTCCAGAGTTTCGGCCGGCGCTCCGAGTGCGACCTCGGCAAAACGCACAAAAGCATCGCGCGTCGCCTCGCCTTCGGCATAGCGCTCGTTGCGCTCCATCTCGACCTTGCCGTCCACGGGCAGGAAACGCACGGCGCGCCCCTCGTCGTCCTCGTCGAACGTAACGAGATTCGAGTCGGCAAAGATGCGCAGCGCAGCTGCGACGGTCCGGTCACGCACTCGGTCGAACGATAGAATTCCGGCTATTTCGGAATCGGTTCCGCGCAGCACGGGGCGCGCTAAGTTCTTCATGCCGCGGTAGAGTTCGCGCAATAGCGGTAACGGCGGCGCGTCGATATCGATCAAATACTCGGTGAGCGAACGATCGCGCTGCCCGTAGAGCAGGTGGATGCGGGCCGGCGCGCCGTCGCGTCCGGCGCGCCCGGCCTGCTGATTGAATTCGCCAAAGTCGAAGTTGAGATGGTACAGCGCCACGTCGCTCACGTCGGGCAGATCTATGCCCTCGCCAAAAGCGGACGTCGCGACCATCACGCGCAGCCGTCCCTCGCGAAAACGCTGCTCGGCCTCGCGCCGCTCCGCGTTGGGCATCCTGCCATGGTAAAACATGACCTCGTCGCCGAGCTCCTTGCGCAGCCGCTGCGCGACCGCGGCCACCTCCTTGCGAGAGTTGCAGTAGACGATGCCCTTTTTGCTACCGGGCGCCGAGAAAAGCTCGGCCAAATACGCGTCCTTGTTGCGCGTTTCGCGAGCATCCACCACGCGCAGGTTTTCGCGCACCGTTGGGTCGATCACCCACGCCTCAATCCGCAGATCTGCGACGACGCGCGCGAAGGCTTCGTCGCCTGCGGTGGCGGTGAGCGCCAGAACCTGCGGTGAACCAAGCGCGCGAATAGTGGCGGCTAAGCGCGAATACGAGGGGCGATGGCGCGACTCGTGCAGATGGTGCGCTTCGTCCACGACCACCAGCGACGGGCGGCTCTTGCCTTGCAGCGCGTCGCGGTGAAACTCGAGAAACTCCGGCGTTGCCAGCGCAAGGTCCCACTCCCCGTCGCGCAACGCAGCAAAAAGCGCCTCGCGCTCTTCGTTGTCGATCGAGCCATTGGCGCGGAAGTTGCGTAGTCCCAACGGATCGAGCGTGCGCTGGAGCGCTTCGTATTGGTCGTTGGCCAGCGCGCGCAAGGGATAGACGACTAGCGTCTTCCCCCGGCCGGCAAAAGCCCGCACGGCCGCCGCAAATTGAAAGCAAAACGACTTGCCCCGCCCAGTTCCGAATACGGCGAGCGTGTTCTTGCCGGCGCTCACGCGTTCCAAGACGGCCCGCTGAGCTTCGTGCGGCTGCGACGTTCCGATCAGCGCCGCGCGCACGAGCTTTTCGATCTCGGCGCCGGCATGAGTTCGCTCGCGCACCTCTGCGCTACGCTGCGCTGATCCCCAAAACTCGCGCTCGACGAAAATGTTGACGCCGCGATGTTTCTTCTCTGCCGTAGGCACCGAAACGGCCGAAGAGCCGGTCAGCGAAGCGACGCGGGCGCGGTACCGAATGCCGCCGTCAATCAGCGGCGCGATACGGGCCGCCATGCCCTTCTTCAAATAACCGAGTTGAAGGTTGCCGTAATGAACGGCGATCGCGTTGCGGTCGTGCTGGTTCTCGGGCTGGCGGCGCAGCTCCAGCTCTACGCCGGTCTCCAGACCGGCGATAACGTCTTGGCGCCCTTCGAACGAGACGCCGACGATTTTGGTGTGGAAGCGCGGCGCGTCGCCGATCGTCGAGTACGGATCGCGCAGATACTCCTCGCTCTTGGCGAAGACGCGCGCCACGAAATCGTCGGCCGATTCCGGGGACGAGCCGAAAGAACGCAGCGCAGCTTCGAAGGCAGCCTCCGACGGTGTCGGCGGCGGCAGCCGCTTACTCTTGAGCTTGCCCTGAACCGGTCGAGGGGAAGTCGTCGAGGTTGAGCGCGATTTCCTCGTGGCCTTGCTCCAGCGCGACGTCGTGCAAGCCGGCTTGCTGCGCGTCGAGCGGATCGATCGCTTCGTCGCCGGCGTATGGTTCTTCCACCGCTACGCCGCCGATTGCGTCGTCGCGCTTCTTACGATAGCGAGCCGGGGCGCCGGGCGTGGTGGCGCGCGCGGCCTTGGCTTTTTGACGGCGTTCGCGCCGCGCGGCGACGATGTCCTCGCGCGCGACGCCGCTGCGGCTCTGCAGCGCGGCCGATTCGGAGCGCGAGCGCGCGGTGACCGTGCGATCAGCCGCCAGGCCCGCGCGACGGCGTCTGGCCGCAGCTTCGAGCTGCCGCTTGCGAAAGACGAGCACCAGCGGGGCCGAGTAGAAAATCGAGTGATAACCGCCCGAGCAGATCCCGACCAGCAGCGCAAACGCGAAGTTCTTGAGACTCGCGCCGCCCAGAGCGAGCAGGGCGACCAGCGTGATCACCACGGTCGCCAGCGTATTGAACGAACGCGTCATCGTCTGCTTGATCGACTCGTTCACGATCCGGTCGTACGACGATCCGGCCATGAGCTTGGTATTCTCTCGAATTCGGTCGAGGATGACAATCGTGTCCATGACCGAGTAGCCGATGACGGTCAGCACCGCGGCCAAGAACGCATCGTCGGCCCGCTTGTCGGCCAGCGCGTAGATACCGATCATCATCGCCGCATCGCGCACCAGCGCGACCACCGTCACCAAGCCGAAGATGTAGTTCCAGCCGAACCGGAAGGCGATGTAGATGAACTGGATGCTCAGCGCGATCACTAGCGCCCACAGCGCTTTAGTCAAGTACTCGCGGCCCAGCGACGGACCGACCGAGGTGATCTGCGAGGCCGCGCGGTCGACCGGCGCGACGCTGTTAAGCGCTTGCCACACCGGCGCCGAATCGTTGGCGTATGCGGTCTGGGTTTGAATGACGAAACCTTTGCCGTCGGAGCCGGCGGTGGTCACCGATTCTTCGGTCATGCCCAGACCGGACAGCGCCTGCTTTACTTTATCGGCCGTCGTGGGTTGGGTGAACTTCACCGCGATGTCGGTACCGCCGGTGAAGGAGAGACCGAGCCGCAGCATGTGCGAAGGTTGGAAGCCGTTGCCGCCGGCGAATCCGTGGTAGATCATCGCGCCAAAGCCCAGCGCGATCACCAGATACGAAATCGTCGAGACGATATGGAACCATCCGACGATATTCCAGTTCAGCCGGCGGAAGAGCATGCGCTACGCCTCGGCCCCGGCGGTCTTGGCAAAGATGCCGACGTCGGAGCGTTTGACGCCGTAGAGCTCGGGCGAGCTCAAGATGTCGTTGTCCACCAGCACGTCGACGAAGAAGCGGGTGATGAAGACGGCGGTGATCAGCGAAACGACGGTTCCCCAGAAGAGCGTGAAGGCAAAGCCTTTGACCGTCCCGGTGCCCAGCATGTAGAGAACGCCGGCACCCACGATCGTGGTGAAGTGGCTATCGAAGACGGCCGAAAACGCGCGCTGGAAGCCGACTCGCACCGCTGCCCGCATCGTCTTGCCGTTCCATAGCTCTTCCTTGATGCGCTCGAAGATCAGCACGTTGGCGTCCACCGCCATACCGATCGATAGCACGAAGCCGGCGATGCCGGGCAGGGTGAGCGTCGCGTGCGAGAGCGCCAGAATCGCCATCATCACCAGCACGTAGATCGCCAGCGCGAGGTCGGCGAGAAAGCCGGGCAAGCGATAGATCAGAACCATGAAGATCAGCACCAGGCCCAATCCAAGCGCCGCGGCGCGCATGGATTGGATCAAGTCAATCTTGCCCAGCGTCGGGCCGATCGTCTCTTTCTCGATGATCGTGATCCGCGCGGGGAGCGCGCCGGCGTTGAGTTCGTTAGCCAGCGTGAGCGTCTCTTCTTGGGAGAAGCTGCCGGTGATCTGACCGCTATCGTAGATCGGGCTCTGAATGATCGGCGCCGAGAGATAGCGGTGATCGAGGAAGATGCCCAACGGCTTTTGCAGATTGCTCGAGGTCAGCTTGCCGAACTTGCCCGGATCTTTGGTTTGGAAAGTGATGTCGGGGCGCCCGGACTGATCGTAGCTGGCCTGCGCAGCCTTGAGGTCTTTGCCCGAGTAAACGACCTCGCCGCTCTTTTCGTAGGCCGTCTGCGCGACGTAGAGCTCCGCGGCGGCCTTGTCTTTGGCCGAAATGTTGGGCAGCGCCAGAGTTTGGTTCGCCGCATCGGCCTTCTGCATCACGTCGAACGGGACGATCTTATATTCCAGCACGGCAACTTGCTTGAGCACCTGCTCGGCTTGATCGGGATCCTTCACTGCCGGAAGCTCGACCAGAATGCGGTCGCTGCCGACGTTGCTGATCGACGGCTCGGCGACGCCCAGACCGTTGATACGCCGGTCGATGACCTCGCGGGTTTGAGCCTGAACCTGAGTCGTGATCTTCGGAACCTCGGCGGTCGGGTTGAGCTGCAGCAGGAGACGCGCGCCGCCTTGCAGGTCGAGCCCCAGATGAATCGTCTTTTGAATCGGGATGATCGAGACGATCGAGATGGCGCAAACCGCGACGATGACCAGCGCCTTGAACGGCGCCTTCAAATTCTTCCAGTTCATTGGAGCCGGTGGAGCTTAGCCTTCGGCGGGCGCCGGGCCTGCCGCGGGTCGCCACAACCGGCGTCCCAGATCAAGCAATCCGCCGATGGCGGCCGCAGCAACCGCGCTCCAGAGCGCGCCTTGCGCCGGACGCCCGTAGACGAACGCCCCGGCCGCAAAGAGCGCGCCGTATACCGCGGCCAAGCCGAGCACCCAACCCAGCAGCGCGAGCGGGAGCGAATCGGGCGAGCCGGCAAGCCCGGCGCGTTCGCGCACCGGCGCCCAACCCGGCCCGGCCGGGCGGATTTGTGCGTAAAACGCGTCGAGCACGTGTGCTTCGACCGGCGGCGTCAAATAGGTCACTGCAATCCAAACGACGGTGGTAACGGCGATCGTCGTCAGCAGCACGGCGATGCTGTCGGCCGCGTGTCCGAGCTTCGCCGCAACGAAGAACCCGAGCGACACGACGAAGGACGCGGCCATCGCGCTCACTTCACTCCATGCGTTGATCCGCCACCAGTACCAGCGCAGCAGATAGATCAGTCCCGTGCCGGCGCCGATCGACAACAGCAGGTTGAATGCATTCTTAGCATTGTCGAGCGCGAAGGTCAGCGACACGCCGACCACCATCAGCAGCGCGGTCACTAAGCGCCCGGCAAAGACCAGCTCGCGCTGCGTCGAGCCCGGCCGGATAAAGCGCTGGTAAAAGTCGTGCACCAGATACGAGGTGCCCCAGTTTAGGTGCGTCTCGATCGTCGAGCGATAGGCGGCGAAGATGCCGGCAACCATGAAGCCGGCAAATCCGGACGGAAGGAAAACCAGCATCGCGGGATAGGCGATGTCGTTGCCGATGAGTCCCGGCGCGACGTTCGGGAAGCGCAGCGTGATGTCGTGCAAGCTCGGGTAGACGATCGTGGAGGCTAGCGCCACCACGATCCACGGCCACGGCCGCAACGCGTAATGCATCACCTGAAATGCAAACGTGCCTAGGAGCGCATCGGATTCGCTGCGCGCCGCGAGCATGCGCTGCGCGACGTAACTGCCGCCGCCCGGCTCGGCTCCCGGATACCAGACCGACCACCAGACCACGGTCAGCGGAATGACGAAGATCCCCAGTGCGGCGTGCCAATCGCTGAAGTTCGGGAGCAGCGCGAGCGCGCCCGGATTATGCGCCGCGACGCGCGCGACCAGGCCGTGCAAGCCGCCGACGCCCGGCGCGTGGATCGCAAAGTACGCGGCGGCAAACGCCGAGCTCATGGTGATGCAGAACTGAATCATGTCGGTGACCATCACGCCCCACAACCCCGCGGTCGCGGCAAAGATAATCGGCACGGCCACGGAGATCGCCAGCGTTTCCAGTCGCGGCCAGCCGAACAGAACGCTTGCGATCTTGACCAGCGCGAGATTGACGGTGGCGATGATCCAGCAGTTAAAGAACAGGCCCAGGTAGATCGCGCGGAAACCGCGCACGAACTTGGCAGCCGGCCCGGCGTAGCGCAACTCGTAAAACTCTAAGTCGGTAAGCACGCCCGAGCGCCGCCACAGCCGCGCGAAAAAGAAGACCGTGGCCATGCCGGTGAGCAGAAACGACCACCATACCCAGTTCTCGGCCACGCCGCCGTCGCGCACGAGATTGGTGACCAGATTCGGCGTGTCGGTCGAGAACGTGGTGGCGACGAGCGAGATGCCGATCAGCCACCACGGCGCCTGACGCCCCGCGGCAAAGAACTCGGTGATGTTGCGCCCGGCGCGGCGCGCCAGCACGATCGCAGGCACGAAGCTGATGCCTAAGGAAACGACGACGATGATCCAATCGAGCGCCGTCAGGTGCATGAGGTCACCGCGTTCGGTTTGTCCTCCGCGGTGACCTCGGCAGGCGTGAGCCCTCGGAGCCAGTTGTCGTGGGCGTTTTAGTACACGGCGTTGGGATGCTCGACCGCGGCGACCGGGTCGAAGATGCCATTTCCGGTCCCGAGCACCGTGGCGTTCGTTCCGCTTGGATAGTTGACGACCGTGACCGTATCGTTGCAGATGTCCGTGACGAACGCGAGCGTGTTGGCTTTATTCAACGTGACGTTGTTGGCGCAGCCAAACCCCGTCCCGATCGCAGCGTTTACGGTGCTGTAGCCAGGAGCGTCCACCACTTCGACGGTAGGTCCGTTGGCGATCAGCAGATTGCCGTTCTTGTCCAAAGCAATGGTGCCTCCATCCATATCGGCCGACGGCAGCGGCAGTACCGTTTGGCCGCAGGTGTTTAGTCCGCCGACGTATTCGACGAGTTCGAACGCGCTGCCGTTGCTGTTCGGCAACTCGGCGAAGACGTCGTTCTGACCGTCGACGGCCAGGCCGCTGGCAGTTAACGAGCCGATTGAGCAACTCGCAGCTACGTTCTGTTGCTGGTAATACTCATTGATGGAGCCGCTGAGGTTGCCGTAAACGCCTTCGTAAACGTTTCCATGGGCGTCGACGGTGACTGCCGTCGCGTCGTACGTGTCGGCGTTATACGTAAAAATTGGCTCGCTCCAGTTGTCCGGTGCGTACTCGGTGACGTTGCCGCTGCCGAGACCGCCGTTGACGGCGTTGAAGACGTAGAGATTACCCTTAGCATCGGCAAAGATGCCGCCGGGGTTCGAAACTCCGTTCGTGATCGAGCCGACCTCGTAATAGGTTTTGCTCTGGAGTACGTCGATCGCGGGTTCGCATGAGTCCGCAACGTAAAGGTAGGGCGAGCCCGCGGACTTCGCGAGTCGGCCGTTCGCCATTCTCGCCCGAAGACGACGCGCTTGCTCGCAGACTACCAGTGGGTTAGCGCGACCTTTTGAATGCGCCGCTAACCCCTCAGAGGCAAACGAACTCGGCACGAGCGAAGCTTGGCCCGGCGGATTTCCGGTGCAGGCCGCCAGCAGCGTGGTCGAGCCGAAGGCTGCGGCTAAAGTGAAGACGGAAATGGGATGCATGACAGAATCTCCTGCGATTAGCCGTCCCCCGAGGCAAGGCGCCTCGGATTGTTAGGCGTTACGCGAGAAATCGTATGCCGCCGGCGCCGCCCTCTACCACGGACACCCGTACAACCAACCCGTACGAATTACCGGCTGGTAGCGAGCGCGACCGGCTCTTCCCCGGCGATGACCTCGACCGGTGCGACCGTCAGCTCGTTGGGTAGCTCGCCATACGCGTAAACGCTCAACCGAATGCCCGAACGCAACAAGAATTCGGCAAGCGCGGGCCGGAGCGCGGACGTGCAGACGACGGCGGCACGATCGCGCCGGACTGCAGCGGCGTAAGCTTCGATCCGCGCACGCAACGCCAGGGCGCTCGCCGGCGGCAGTGCATCGCCGTTCGAGCACAAACCGGCGATCAGTTTTCGTTCGAACTCGGGATCGAAGATCATCGCCTCCAACCGTGCCACGCCGCGCCGCCGCAGCAGGTCGGGAACGATCGCTCGGCGCGCGGCTTCGGCAAGTTCGCGCGGGTCGTGTGTCCCCGCGCCCAACATCGCTTCGAGAACCGCGATCGGATCGCGTGGCCACGCGCTCTCGCGCAATAACAGGCCGAAAGCACGGTGGAGCGTTCCGAACTCAAGCGCATCGCCGCCCACTTCCTTCACTAGTGCAGGTACGGTAAGCCGCAAGTGGTCGAGCAAAGCCTGCAGTTCCTGACGCCCGACGAGCTCCGCCGCGTGGGTTCGCGCGATCTCGGCCAAGTGCGATCCAAGTACCGAAATCGGATCGAAGACCAGCGCTCCCGCGTTGGTTGCGCTTTCGCGCATCGCGGCCTCGATCCAGGCAGCCGGTAATCCGTAGACCGGCTCACGCTCGACGTTTGCGCCGAAACGTCCTAGCACCGTTTCGTCGGCGACGGCGAGGAAGCGCTCGAGCTCCAACCGGCCGTAGCCGGCGAACCGATCGCGCACTCGAATGGCGTACGTGCGTGGATCGCGCCCTAGGTCGTCCCGAAGGCGCACGCCCGGAAGAACGATGCCGATATCCGCGGCAAGCGCGCGGCGCACTTCGCCGATTCGGTCTAGGAGTGCGTCGGCGAGCGGCGGCGCTAGAAGCGGCGCCAAGTCGGCACCGATCTCGATCGCGATTGCATCCACTCCAACCAGGCCGAGGGCAAGCTCCGGACGGCGCATTGCGCTGCGTTTGGCGCGTTCGCGCGCAGCGAGCGCCTCGGTCTCTTGCCGTTTTCGATTCCGGCCGGCAACGTGGGCAACTGTAAACGCGCCGGCGCCGAGCGTTAGAAACAGCGGCCGAGGCAGGGCCGGCACCAGGGCCAGCACTAGCAGCAATCCGCCGGCGCTGCGCAGTACGTCAGGGCGCGAAAAGAGCTGCGCCGCCAGATCTGCTCCCAGCGCTCCATCCGATGCGACTCGCGTAACCATCATGCCCATTCCCGTCGAAATGAGAAACGCGGGCAGCGTCGTTACCAGCGCGTTGCCGATGGAGAGCAAGGCAAAGGTGTCGATTGCGTCGAGCGGCGACAGCCGGTAGTACGCTACGCCGACGACCACTCCGCCAATCAAATTAAGCACGACGATAACGAGCGCAGCGATCGCGTCACCTTTGACGAATTTCCCGGCTCCGTCCATGGCGCCGTAAAAATCGGCCTCGCGTTGCACGGCTTCGCGCTTGCGCCGTGCGCCCTCCGCGTCGAGAACTCCGGCGTGCACGTCGGCGTCAATCGCCATCTGCTTCCCCGGCATCGCATCGAGAGTAAATCGAGCGGCTACTTCCGCGACGCGTTGCGACCCGCTGGCAATCACGACGAATTGAATCGTCACCAAAATGAAGAAAACGATCAGTCCGACGACGAGATTGCCGTGCACGACAAATGCGCCGAAGGCGGGAATGATTGCCCCTACCGCCCCGGGCGTCGCGCCGGCCGTTAGAATTAAACGCGTGGCCGAAACGTCGAGCGATAGCCGCAGTAACGTCGCGACGAGCAATGCAGGCGCGAAGGCGGAGAACTCCAGTGGGTCCTCCACCGTAACGGAGAGCAGCAGAACAATGGCCGACCCGAAAATGTTGATGCCGAGAAGCGTATCGAGCAGCCACGGCGGAAGGGGCACGATCAGAATGCCCACAACCGCCAGCAAGAGCGCGGCAAAGGCGTAGACCGCGCGTTTGCGCGCCGTCACGCCGGGAGACCATGGCGCTGCAGCGCGGCGACGACTTGAGCAACGGCGACGTAATGCGCGGGCGGGATCGGTGCGCCCACTTGCGCGTCGCGATAGAGCGCGCGAGCAAGCGAAACGTCTTCGACGATCGGGATACGATACGCCGCAGCAATTCTCCGAACGCGCACGGCATCCGCTCCCGCGGCCCGTACGAGTACCATAGGCACGGGAACCCTTGGAGGGCGATATTCCAGGGCGATTGCGAGGTGTTGCGGATTTGCCACTACCAACGCCGCAGCGTTGAGCCGCTGCATCCCGCTGGCGAGCAGCGTTCGATGGAGCGCGCGCCGGCGTCCGCGAGCGGCGGCGTCGCCTTCTTCTTCCCTCGCCTCGCGCTTTCGTTCCGCGAAACTCATGCGCAGCTTTCGCAGCCAAAGATTGCGTGCGGCGGCGAATTCGGCGAACGCAAAAACGCAGCCGACGGTAGCTGCCGCAATGGCAACCTCTCGCGATGCGCTCCACGCTTCGTCCGCCGCCGTGCCGGGCGTCGCCGCCTGCAGCAGCTTCCATGCGCAACGAGCCAGCAGCGGCGACATTGCGCCAACCGCACACGCGAAAGCCAGCGCGGCGCGCAGCGAGTGCGCTAACGTCTCGCGCGATAGAATTCGCTTGACGCCGTCGATCGGATTGAGTCGTTCCAACTTCGGTGCGATGGACTGTAAGACCGGACCGCCGGTCTGCAGCCAAGATCCGATCGCCCCGGCAACCGCGGCCGCGCTGATCGGGCCCAGCGCGACGCCAAGAACGCATCCGTCGGCAGCGCCTGCCTGGCCTGAGACGGAGGCGGCCATCGCGTTGCACGCGACTGCACCGAGCAGCGGAGCCATTGCCGCGACCGACATTGCGGCTGCCGCAAAGGACAGATTTGCGGCAAGCTCGCCGGAGCGCGCCACATTGCCTTCGCGTCTTGCTTTTACGATACGGCGAGGTGTCGGCTCGAACGGTTTCTCCGAGGCGTCGCTCATTGGGGTATGGCGACGAGCGGCATCGGCACGTGTTCGGCGGCAACGGGCAACGCCATCGCGGTTGCGAGCAACGCCGCCGCGAAGGCCAGTGGAAAGGCGAGCGTAAAGCTGCCGAACCTTGGAATGACGCGGGATAGCGCGCCGAGCGCGATTTGAACCACGAAGCTCAGCGCAACTGCGGGAGCTGCCACTTGCACGGCGATCGAGGCGAACGTTGCAGCGTAGAGTGCGGCATACGCGCGCCATCCATCGGCGAGTAACGGCGCTCCCGGGGGAATGCGCGCGAAGCTATCCGCAAAGCCGGCGATGACCAACCGGTAGGCACCGGAGAGAAAGAATGCGCCGGTATACGCCAGCGACCAAATACGTCCAAAACCGCTGGGCGCAACCAGTTGGAGACTCGGCGCGATCGCCTTAACTCCAACGTAGTCGTCTACGATTCGCCCCCCGGCGTAGGCGGCGTCGTAGACCAGCGATGCCGTCATGCCGATCGCGCTCCCCAGTAGAAACTCGAACCCGGCTGCAATCACGAAGGCGAGGCCATCTAACGCTTTCGGCGCGGGTGCTGGACTCGACGGGATGGCACACGCAAGCGCTGCCGCCAGCCCAGCCCGCAGCACGGGCGCGACGCTCGGATGCGCAAATCCCGGCGCTCTAAAAACGAAGCCTGCGCAGCGCGCAAAAACCAGCAATGCGACCGGCGTCATAGCGCCAATCCCGGAATTGCCGCGAGCGCATGGGCGAAGAGCGCGCTCAGCATGGCCATCGCCGGCTTGCCCAAGAGTGCGACGATCGCGCCGACGACCACGATCTTTGGGAGCAGCGTAAGGGTTTGTTCTTGTACCTGCGTCGCGGCCTGCAGCACTGCGACCGCCGTGCCTACCAACGCAGCCGCGCCGAGCATCGGCAACGCGATCTCGGCGGTCGTTATCAGCGCATCGTGCAGCAATCCGTCGAGAACGTCCACGTCTCAACGGTACGGGCCTGTCGTTGCGCTGTCGTTACCGGCTTGTTATGGTGCTGGGGCTCGCTGCGAAGGCCGGCCTCCAGGCGCTTGCAGCCAGAAGCGAGGAGACGATGGCGCGTGTCGCCGGCGAGCGATTCAGCGTGTAAAAGTGAATGCCGGGCACTCCGGCTTCGAGCAGTTCGATCGCCTGCATCGAGGCGTAGGCGACGCCAAGATCTTCGACGGCTCTCGCATCGCCTTTGCGCGTTTCCATTTCGACGCTCAGCTTCGGCGGGATGGTCGCGCCGCAGATCGCGACGAATCGTTGAATTTGTGCGAAATTCGTGATCGGCATCAGCCCGGGAAGGATCGGCAGCTCGATTCCCTCGGCTCGAGCCCGGCGCTCGAACTCGAAGAAGCGACTGTTGTCAAAGAAGAGCTGTGAGACCAGAAAATCCGCTCCAGCATCGGCCTTGAGCTTCAGGAAACGCAAGTCGTCTTCGATTGTCGCGGCCTCGAGGTGCTTTTCCGGGTGACAGGCCGCTCCAATACAGAAGCCGTAGTTCCGGCGCAGCATCGCGATCAGCTCGCTGGCGTGAGCGAAACCGCCAGGTGAAGCCTGGAATACCGAGCCGGCAGGTGGATCGCCGCGCAGCGCGAGGACGTTTTCGACGCCTGCGCGCGCCAGGTCGTCGAAGACGGCACGCAGCTCTGCTCGGTCCGCACCGATGCAGGTAACGTGCGCGACCACGGTGAGCCCGATCTCCGCTTGAATCTGCTTGGCCAGCGCAACGGTGCGAATCCGCGTCGAGCCGCCCGCGCCGTAGGTGATTGAAACGAAGGCTGGCCGCAACGGCGCAAGCGCCGCAATGCTCTCGAACAGGCGCAGCGAACCTTCGTCGTCCTTCGGCGGGAAGAACTCGAATGAGAAAAACGGGCGCTGAGTCGCAAGCGCGTCGCTAATCCGCATACCTACTGAGGTTTATCGGAAACTCGAGGCAACGCCTCCGCAGAGCATCGCCCAACCGTCGACCATGACGAAGAGCAGCAGTTTCACCGGCAAGGAGACGACCGGCGGGCTTAACATCATCATACCGAGGCCCATCAGCATCGCGGCAACGGCTAAGTCTATGGCGACAAACGGCAAATAGAGCGCGAAGCCTATTGCGAACGCGGCTCGCAGCTCTCCCACGACGAAGGCCGGAACGATCACCGTCAGCGGAATTCGCGCCAGCCCTTCGGGGCGCCGGCGAGCGACTCGCTCGAAGAGTGTCACGTCGGCCGCTCGCGTCTGTCGAAGCATGAATGCTCGCAACGGCACGATTGCCCTGGCGATAGCCTGCGACGGCGCGATCGCGCCGCGCGAGTAGGGTTCGATCGCATCGTGGCCGATGCGTTGCGCGGTCGGCGCCATGACTACGAGGGTCAGCACCAGCGCAAGCCCGGTCAACACCGAATTGGGCGGGAGCGCTGAAGCGCCGATCGCCGACCGGACGAGCGAGAGAACGACCACGATTCGCACGAACGACGTACACATCACCAGCAGAAGCGGCGCCAATGAGATCGTGGTTAGCGTAACCAACAACTGCAGAGGCACGCCGGCGTGCCCGTTCGGCGTGGCGGCAAAAAGCTGCGCGGCCATCAGATCGTCAGCAGTTCCGTTATCCGTAAACCGAAGCTCTTTTCAATAGCGACGATTTCGCCGCGCGCCACCGCCTTATTGTTCACGAGCAAGTCGACGGGATGATGCACTGGGCGATCGAGTTCCACGATCGACCCGGTCCCTAGTTTCAGCACTTCGGCAATCGTCATCGCGCAAGAACCCAGCTCGACCGTCAGTTGCACGGGGACGCTCATTAGAAGGCCGATCGTTGCAGTTTCCCCGGGACGATTGAGGTCATCGGCCATTACACTGCTCCAATGCGACCGCATAACGACCGCTGCGAACCCCGCAGGTGCCTTGCATGAAGTTTCGTCCCTGCACCGCAAGACGGCAGTGCCGTCTGCCGCCGACCTCGAGCGGAACGATCGCGCCGGCCTGCAGGCGCGCAATGGCCGCGGTCTCAACCGTTCCCGCGTCGAGCGAGGCACTCACCGACACTCGCACCTCCGCCAAGTGACCGATCTCTAGCGCGCCATGCGGTTCGGGGAAAGGATCGCGGGACAGCGCGATTCCGATTCGCGCCGTAACTGGCTCTTCGATGCAGAGCTCAAAGAACGTGACGAATCCGGCGATGGCCGCAACGCGTTCGACAGCGTGACCTTCGCGCGCTCCGCACACCGTTCCAAGGTTCGCCGCTAGAGCGCCGGCCATGCGGTCCACGACGTCGCACTCGATCGGCGAAAGCGCCCGCTCGTCCGGCGGAAAGTCATCTGATTCGCCGAAGAGCGCGGTCGCCAGCGCAAGCGCGTCGGGTGCGCGAAGCACGACGGCTGCGTCGGCCACGTTGCCGCGGACTCGGTAGAGACGAGCTCCGTACAGGATCGCCGTCCAAGCTTGCGGCGACGGAATCGACGGCTCGAAGAGTTTCAGCACGACGGAAGCGCGCAGCAGCGTGCTCAGCGCTTCGCGTACGCCGTTGGCAACGACGCATGCTGCGCTCGTCGGCAAGGCGGAGCGGGCTTCAAACTGGGCACGCCGGACGCGCTTTCCGGTCGGGCCATCGCGCAGACCATCGCCGAATCCCAATGATTTCACTTCACCAAGTCCATCGCGGTCTTGCCGAGATGCGCTTTCGCGGCCTCAGCCGCCTGAAGCGCATCGAAGGCACGATAGGCATCGCGCAGCCGCACCAGGCTTTCGTCGATGTCGATCCGGCTGCGTTCACGATGCATCGGGACGAGCGATCCGAATCCACCATCGTTTGCCCGGCCGATTTGCGGCGCGGTGCCCGGTGCGGCGATACGATTGCCCCCGTCCGCGGCTGTAAGCCTTGTACCAGCGGGGAATCGCGCGAGCGCGATACGCCCGGCGACGACGCGCTGCCGATCGCGCGCCCCGGTCCTTGGATCGACCGTTTCTCGCAGATACGAAAGCGTGCCGTCGGCCGCGAGTTCGGGGCTGCGAACTCTTCCAAGCGCTTCGTCGACCGGATCGACGATGAGGGCGCCGAGCGCGTCACCTCCTTTGCAAAAACCGCGGACGGAACCGCCCGCGGCGTCGACGAGCTGCCCGTTGCGCAGCGCAAAGCCTCCGTCGCGCGTATACATCGCTCTGCCTTGATCGTCGGCGGTTATGAAATAGGCATTATCGGGAGCGACGACGGCCAGCGGGTCAAGCGTGAAGTCCGATGAAGTGTTTGGCGTCGTCACGTCGTCAAATTGGGCAACCGCGCCGGGCGTGAATGCGCGCCGCACGTCCGCCGCCCGTTCGGCGATACGATCGAGCGCCGCGTGCAGCGCCGAGTTCAAGAACATCTCACACTCCTATGCTGCTTTGGGCTATACCGATTCCACCCGCAGCCAGGACGAAGCGGGCTCGCGCCAGCGCGCGGGCAACGATCGGACGCAACTCGGGACTGCAAAGCGCCAGCAGCGTGGTAACGCTTCCCTTCGTTTGGACGATGATATGGATCCGTGCGCTTCCGCGTCCCAAAGAGAACGTCGAGCGTTTTGGCAGCGGTTGGGTCGTTAACAGCGCCCGTTCGATCCGCCGCGCGAGTGCGGCGTGCGGGGCCGGGCGGCGGCCCGGCTCGATCGTTTCGTCGTCGGCGATTGCGCGCGACGCGATTCGACCGGCTTGCCGCGACGCAGTAGGCCATACACACGGGTGTTCGCGTCGCGGCATGGCATACGGCTGCAGCGTGCACCGTTCGGCGACCTCGCGGGCGCGCGAACTTTGGGGGCAACTTCTTGGGCGTTGAGCCGTGAACCCCAACGCCGAATACCACGCTTGCGACAACGCGCGGCGGTCGAGCGCAGCGATTTGCGCGGTGATTATGCTGACTTGGAGCTGCTCAGTCATCATGATTGAATCATTCCAGCACTCTGTGGTCGCTCGCTGATCGTGGGGTTGCCAATTTGAGAATCCAGCTGCCGAGCGAGTTCGCCTAAAAGGGCGCAGGTCTGCGGATACGCCGACGCGCTGCTCCCCTGACGCAAGAAGTCGTCGAGCCGTTGCTCTAGGGCGATCGCCGCCAGCGACAATGGGTCGCTGGGCTGCACGCCGACAGCGCGGGCGTCTTCGATCCGGTCGAGCGCTGCTAGGGCGGCACGCACCGTTGCGGCCGCGCGCATGTGATAGCCGTCAACGATCGCCTCCATGGTGCGGCTGGTGCTGGCGACTACGTCCACCGCCGGAAACCGTCCGGCTTGGGCGAGCCGCGGTGAGAGCGATATGTGCCCGTCCAGCAACGAACGCGCGGCCTCGCTAACCGGGTCGCGCTCGTCTCCATCGTGGATCACCGTAGCGATCAACGTGATGGCGCCACCGTGCAGGCTTCCGGCAAACTCGACCAGCCGCGCCAACTGGGCGAAAACGCGTGGAGGGTAGCCTCCTCGCCCGGCGCTTTCGCCTGCTGCGACTGCGATTTCGCGCAGCGCCATTGCTACCCGAGCCAAACTGTCGAGAACGACGAGGACGTGCAATCCTCGGTCGCGCAGTGCGCCGGCCTGCGCAAAGGCCACATTAGCCGCCTGCAGGCGCTCGACGGCGGAGCGATCGCTGGTCGCGCAGATAACCGTGGTGCGATCGTCGCGCCGTTCGATCCAGCGCTGTGCTTCGCGGCCGCGTTCGCCGACGAGTGCGACGACGATCGCGTCGGCGTCGCAAGTTCCGACGATGGATTCGAGCAGACTGGTTTTTCCTACGCCCGGGGCGCCGAAGATACCGAGGCGCGCGCCCTTGCCGATGGTGAGCAATGCGTCGATCGCCCGAACACCGGTCCAAAGCGGAAACGCGATCGGGTCACGCTCGTGCGGCTGCGGCAAGCGCAGCTCGAGCGCAACGCTGCGCCCGCATAGCGGCGGCCCGCCGTCGAGCGGTTTCCCATACGCGTCAATCGCCCGTCCGAACGCGCAGGCTCCCAGCGGCATCGTCCGTGGACTGGTCAGGCTTTCCAAACCGCGAGCGCCTCGTTGAGCCGCGTCTCGAGGGTGAGATCGATCGTGCCGCTGCGCAGTTCCAACCAAAGCTCGCCCGGCTCCAAGGCAGGATCGGCGATCAGCGGAATGTCCACGCCGTCGAGGGCCCGCGCATCGCTCGGGTTGACGCGCACCGAGAGAACCTTTTCGCTGTGAAAGCGCTCGAGAGCGGCTCTGACGATGACCGCCAAATCGGCCTCGGCACAGCGCAACTCACGTCCGACCACGTCACGTGCGATCGCCGGTAACAAATGCTGGACCGCGCTATCCAGCGCATCACCTAAAGCTGCATGGAAACGACGGGCAGCACCGAGCATTTCTTCACGCTCGGCAGGGATCGCGGGTTGGTCGACGACCTTCGGTTCTTCTTCGACTTCGGTCTGCACGCCCGACGGAGGCGCAGCCAATAAAGTCGCAAGCGGCACGAAGCCGTCAGGCATGGCGCCCCAAGATCTCGTGCGCGTCGGGAATCAACGCCGAGTTGCGGCGCTGCATGCGGAGCACGATGGCCTCACGCTCGTGCGGTGGATAGAGCTCCAGCACCGCCGTAGCCGTAGCGGCCGGCAGAGCGCTGATGATTGCAGCGGCGGCATGCGGTGGCTCCTGTTCCAACATGCTGCGCACCCGCGACGGCGGAAAACCCGCTGCGGCTTTGGTTGCGCGCTTGACGGCCGCGCTCTGAACCAGCGTCTGCAAGAACGAGGCGAGAGGCGGTACCAGGAAGCGCGCGCAGGCAATGAAACCGATTGCCAAAATCAGCGCCGGCGCCAGCGCGATCAGCGTCCCGTACAGCAACCACCAGATATCCTTGCGCGCGACCGGTTCGCGATGGAAATCGACCGCCTCGACGGCGAGCGTATCACCTCGCTGCGCATCGTAACCGATGGTTGCCGCGACGAGCTCGCGCACTTTAGCGAGATCGAGTGCGCGGCTTTGGTCGACGAAGACCGCCGCCGAGATCCGTCGCAGCTCGCCTTGAGGGCTGTGCGTGACGCGTTCGAGCGTATCGCTCCCGCGATCTTCGGCCGCTTCGACGTGACGATATCGCTTACCGGCGCCATCGTAGCTTTCGCTGCGCTGGACCCGCCCAATCGCCTCGGCCGCTACGGGCCGGCGGCGAATATCGCGCTCGAAACTTTGCGCCGGATCGTATTCGGCCCGAACGCGCACGATTGCCATGCCCTCACCGAACGCGGAGTCAAGCGCAGACTGCGCCGACCGTTGCAGATCGTCCGTGGCGTCGGCGGTAACGTTTTCATTAAGGGCTATGCCGCGGTCGTCCAGGATCGTCACCCGCGACGGCTGCAGACCTGGAACGCTGGCGGCAACGAATGCCCGAATACCGGCGACTGCGTCGCGCGTGAGCGTACCCGCGGCGCGTAACCGCAGTCTGACGGAAGCGCTTGCATCGTGCGCCGTTTCATCGGCAAACTCAGCCGTCTTTGCAGGTGCGATGATGACGCGCGCGTCGTCCACTCCCTCGACGCCGCGTAGACCCGCTTCAATATCGCCGGCCAATCCGGCGCGAGTTTGCGCCTCAACGACGGCTTGGGGCGTGAGTACGCCGATGCTCGCGAGCGCCTCGCCCGTACTCGAAAGGTGCGCGTGCGGAACGCCAGCGAGCGAAAGCTTGAGCAATAGATCGTTGCGACGACCTGCGTCTACTAGTACGTTCTCGTCGGTCGGCGTGAACGGTACGCTCCACGCGGCCAGACGCTCTTCAACCTCGGTTATTTGGTCGGGATGCAGCGGAGCCGCAAAGAGCGGCGTCCGAGCGGTTCTGCCGGCAATGATGGCCGCTATCGCAACGGCGAGGCAGACGATGAGGCCGGCGCTTGCGGAGAATCGCATTGCCCGCGACAACGAATTCCAGCGAGCAATGAGAAGCGCTGCGCCTTGCATGCGCCCTTATACCTGCATGTTGAGCACGGACTGAACCGCTTGTACGATCCGCTGTGCCGTCGCGGTGGCAACGGCTAATGCGACGTCGGCTTGCGCGCGTTCGTACACCGCCTCCTGCAAGGTTCCCCGGCCATATGCGAAATCGTCCTCCGCGCGGTTCGCGCCCTCGAGCGTGGAGCCCAGTGCGTCGAGTGAACGCTGGAAGCCGAACGCGTCGCCGGATCCGGCCGGCGTTGCGGGCACGTCGGGAACCAGCGGCTCGACTCTCATAACCGCTCCAGCTCGATCGTCTTTTCAGCGAGCCGCTTTCCTACGTCGAAGATCGAAGCGTCGGACTCGTACGCGCGAGATGCGTTCATTACGGCAATCATCTCGGTCAAGATGTCCACATTGGTTCCGCGCTCGGTGCGCGTGCCGATGAACTCGACGCGCGAGTCGCCATCGTCCGAAAGATCGACACTGAAGACCGGCAGCATCCGGTCGTAGTCACCGTTCGGGCCGGCAGCTTCGGCGGCGGCAACGTTGCGCGCCGCGACGTCGAGCGCCGCGCGTTGCGCGTCCATCGCACCGGCCGCAGCATCCAGCAAATCGACGTTCATTTCGTCACCGCCTTGATCGCCTCGAATCGCTCCCGCTCGGTGGCCAGCAACGCCTCGCTAAAGATTGCCGCTCCGGCGGTCTGCGCCATCGCCGCATCCGCCGAGCGTCCCGCTTTTCCGGCGTTGGCGAGCGCTAGTGAAGTTTGTGCCTCCTGCAAACGAGTGCGTGCGCCTAAGAGCGCCGCACGAAGGGAATCTCCAACATCGAACAGCATGCACCGATGCTATCAGGAGCGGGTGGACGCCTGACGTACCCCGTATCGGCGAAATGTTACTGAGAGGCCGATGAGGATAGAGTTGGAAGGCGCTCACGAAGGGGTAAGAATCGCGTGAAAGCGCCTGCCCGGCGCCTGTTGTGAAGGTCAGTGCCCGGCTATAATGAGAGCCATCATATCTCCGAAATTAAGGAGGACTCGTGCGAATCATCAGATCGCTTCCCGCAATTTTAGCGGCAATTCTCATCACCGCGCTCCCGCTGCCCTCGCTGGCGCAGTTCAGCATCGGCGTCGGCTTTACGGTCGGGTCGCCCCCGCCGGCGATCCCGTATTACGCCCAGCCACCGGCACCGTACCCGAACTATCAGTGGACGCCGGGCTACTGGGCCTGGGGTCCGGCCGGTTACTACTGGGTGCCCGGCACCTGGGTCGCGCCGCCTAGCGTCGGTCTCTTGTGGACGCCGGGCTACTGGGGCGTCGGCGTCGGCGGCGGCTACGGCTGGAACGCCGGCTACTGGGGCGCATCCGTCGGTTTCTACGGCGGCATCAACTACGGTTACGGCTACGGTGGCGTAGGATTCGTCGGAGGCGCTTGGAACGGCAACAACTTCGCTTACAACACCGCCGTTACCAACGTCAACACAACGGTTATCCACAACACCTACAACAAGACGATCGTCAACAACGGCAACTTCTGCAACCACTGCACCAACGTCAGCTACAATGGCGGCAAGGGCGGCGTCGTCGCCACACCGACCTCGGCGCAGATCCAAGCGCGCAAGGGCGGCGTAGCCCCGACGACGTTGCAAAAGAACCAGGCCACGATCGCCGGCCAAGACCGCAACCAGTACGCGGCAATCAACAAAGGCAAACCGTCGCTTGCCTCTTCGCAGAAGCCGTTCAGCGATACCAACAAGCCCAAGAACTTCGCGCCGGTAACGTCGGCCGACAAGAACCTCGCGCAGAACTATAAGCCCAAAGGAAACCCAGGCACTGCGAACAACGCACTAGCAAATCAGGCAAAGCCTGCTGCGCAAACCAAGCCTGCTGCGCAAACCAAACCGGCTGCACAAACCAAGCCTGCTGCACAAACCAAGCCTGCTGCGCAAACCAAGCCGGCTGCACAAACCAAGCCTGCTGCACAAACCAAACCTGCCGCGCAAACCAAGCCTGCGCCGCAAACGAAACCTGCGCCGCAGACCAAACCCGCGCCGCAGACCCGGCCCGCCCCGCAGACCAAACCCGCGCCGCAGCATAAGCCGACCGGCGGACAGATGCAAGGCAGGCCGCAGGGCCATCCGCAAAACCAGGGTCGGCCGCAAGGTCATCCTCAGGGCCAAGGCAGGCCGCAGGGACAACGGCCTCCGGGCGGCGGTGCCAAACCGCAAGGCAACGGCGGCAAGCCTCCTTCGGGCGGCAATAACAAACCACCTGACCGGCACTAAAACCTCGCCGAAATAGCAACGGGGACTCGGAAACGAGTCCCCGTTTTTTTACCCGCTATCGCGCGGCCGGCAGGCCGTCCGAGTCCAGCGGTACGCCCAGCATCAAGCGCGTCACCTCGTCGTAGTTGGCGACGCCCGATGCGATTCGGTTGCTCTTCAAATACACGTTATAGGTGCGCCACGACCAGTGCGCCAGAATCACGTTGATGTGGCGCGCATCGCGCCGGCGCAACGCCGCGAAGTCTTGCCACACGAGCGGTCCGAACTCGCGGCGCGCGTAATGCTTCTTCTGCGGCAAGTAGAGAAAAAGCTCGAACCAACCCGAGTATTGCATCGCTCGATCGGGCGAACGCAGACAGGTGACGATCGCTAGATAGTTGGCTTCGTCTTCGCGGGCGTAGGCGGCATCGTGGCTCCACTCGTGGGCAAGATCGAACGGCCGCTCGAACCAGAGCAGATCCGACGCCAGCGCGACGTTGAGCGTAAATGGATTGACAAAGCCGCTCGTTCCGGTAGCCAGCATGAACGGGTCGGCAATCGTCGGCTTGGGCGCACCGACCGAGGGCGTCCAATCGTCGCCGGCGCGCTGCACCGCCGGCAGCCAGGCCGCGCGCAGCACGTCGTAGTCGAGCGGAGCGACGGCCAACGCGTGCGCCGACGGCGCGAGTAAGTTCATCTGCGCCATCGCGCGCGCACGAAGCACGGCGGCATTCTTTGCCGTAACGCGCGCCGGATCGAATCGCACCCGAGTCTCGAGCGGCGCGCGCGCATAGTTCCAGCCCCAGCTCACTTCGAACCAAATCGCGTAGAGTCCCAAAACCGCCGCACAACCCAACACCAGTTGGCCGACGTCGGACCAGCGCCGGACGCGCCGGCGAGCAAAGACGACGATCTGCCAAACGATGGCCGCAACCCCGATCGAGGCGGCGAAATCGCCCAGCGACCACGGCAGCGGATGCGTGATCGTAAACGCGATGCGTTCCCAAATCGGGTAGCCGCCGTTGGAATAGGCGCGCTCGATCCACGCCGCCGGCGGTGCGACGAGCAGAGCGATCGCGCCCAGCACGACCGCGAGTATTTTGAGGAAGAGCTTTAGCGTTTGCTGTACTGGAACCGCTTACGGGCGCGCTTGCGGCCGTACTTCTTCGATTCCTTTTCGCGCGGGTCGCGCGTGAGGAAACCATTCTTGCGAAGGATTTCCTTGAAGCTCTCGTCGATCGCCAACAGCGCGCGGGCGATACCGTGACGAATCGCACCTGCCTGTCCGGTCACGCCGCCGCCTTCGGCCTTCACGCTCACGTCGAAGCGCGAGCCGCTCTGGGTCGCTTCTAGCGGCTGGCGCACGATCTGGATCAACTGCGGGCGGGGAAAATACTCGTCGACGGCTTTGCCGTTTACCGTGATGACGCCCTGACCCAGCGACAGCTTTACCCGCGCCACCGCGCGCTTTCGGCGGCCGGTGGATTGAATGGCGTCGGTCGTTGCGTCCAATGAAACTCCTACGGTAGCGACGAGAGCGGCGCGGGATGCTGCGCCTCGTGCGGATGGTCGGCGCCGGCGTATACGCTCAAGCGGCGCAACTGCGCGTCGCGCATGCGATTGGTGGCCAGCATTCCGCGCACGGCCTTTTCGATCAGGCGCTCGGGGTGTTTTTCGGCGATCTCGCGCGCGGTTTGAACTTTCAACCCGCCCGGATAGTTGCTGTGACGGTAGTACAGCTTCTGCGTCCACTTCTTGCCGCCCAGCTCGACCTTTTCGGCGTTGACCACGATCACGTGATCGCCGTCGTCAACGTGCGGCGTCCAGGTCGGCTTATACTTGCCGGAAAGAGCGCGGGCAATGCGAACCGCGAGCGTTCCGAGACGTTGCCCGGACGCGTCCACCACATACCAATGATGCTGCGTTTGCGCGGTTTTCTGCTGGTAGGTACGCACAACCAACGTATCCTACGGGAAAGGCCCGTCCTCCGTCAAGGGAGCGCGTCGCACGGCGCGGCTGCCCAGGACCGGCGGTTCGGCGAAGGAGTCGTAGCCGTCGGGGTAGCGCACGCCGGCCAGATAGAGCCCGCAGGCGGGGGCGGTGGCCCCGGCGGCCGCACGGTCGCGGGCCGCCACGACCGAGGGGATCTGCGCCGGGTCTCTCCGGCCGATGCCGCACTCCACCAGCGTGCCGACGATGGTCCGCACCATGTGGTGCAAAAACCCGTCCGCCACAGCCTCAATCCGGATCAGCTCTCCGCGGGGCTCGATGGCCAGCCGGCGTAAGGAACGTACCGACGGCTGGTCCGCCGGCACGGCCGCGAACGAACGAAAGTCCAGCTCCCCTAGCAAATGTTCGGCCGCCGCGCGCATGGCAGCGGCGTCGAGCGGGCGGGCCACGTGATGCGCATACCGGTTTAGCAGAGCGCTGCGCTCGCTACTGTTGAGAATCGTGTAGACGTAGGTGCGTTCGAGCGCATCATGGCGCGCGGAGAAGCCGTTTGCCACAACCTGGGCGTGACGGACCGCAAGATCTGCCGGCAGCACCGCGCGCAGCGCGGGCAACAACCGGTCGAATGGAAAATGCGCCGCCGTTGCCAGCGAAACGACTTGGCCGCTGGCATGCACGCCGCTGTCGGTTCGCCCCGCTCCGGTAACTTTCACCGCCTCACCGAAGAGCTGCTCGAGCGCCCGCTCGAGCACGCCCGCTACCGTGCGCGCCCTGGGCTGCCACTGAAATCCGCTAAACTCGGTACCGTCGTATTCGATGGTCAGCCGAAGCGTGGTCAGAAGCCGGCCCCGCGCAACTCGGCCTTCGCGGCGGCGAAGTCGCGCTTGAATGCGCGGTCTCGCATCATGACGTAGGCGGCAAGCGTGCCGGCGGTCCACCCCGAGGCGACGTCGCTGGGATAGTGCAATCCCAAGATTATTCGGTTTTCTGCGAAGGTTCGGGCTTGGATGAAGATCGCGTCGCGCTTTGCCGGCAGCATCTTCGCCAAAACGATCGCGCAGGCGGCGGCGAACGCGGCGTGTCCGCTGGGATACGATCCTCGCGGCTTTTCCGCGCCGCCCGGGCGCGGGCGGTCCCAATACGCCTTTGCAATGTCGATGAGATTCTTCACGTCGGAGGCGATCCGGGTAAAAAATCTCGCGGTGAGCGGCAAACGCGTGTCGGTGAATTCCGGTCCGATCGAAGGCTCGAAGAAGAATACCGTTCGCGCCGAGTCGTCTTCGGCTTGAAGGAACTCCGTTCGGCTGCGCCCGGCGACCGCTGCGGCTACCTCCGCCTCGTCCGCACTCTCTTGCGCCGACGCGACGTCGGGCGGGGGCGGCAGCAAAATCGTCAGATTGAGCTCGCTGGGATGGAGATAATAGAACGTGGTGCCGTCGCCGGCGCGCGCCGGGGCGGCCAATGCGGCAAACACTATTACGAAAGCGGCGATGCGGCGTAGCGCCGACAGGGCGTCAACCATGCTGACGCTGCAACGGAAAAAGCATCACGTCGCGGATCGAGCGCTGTCCCGTCAAGAGCATGATCAGACGGTCAACCCCGATGCCGATGCCGGCGGTGGGCGGCATGCCGTATTCGAGCGCGCGTACGAAATCCCAATCGGGCTCCGGAATCTCCTCGTTTCCGCTTGCGCGCTCGGCGATTTGCGATTCGAAGCGAACACGCTGATCGTCGGGATCGTTGAGCTCGGTAAAGGCGTTCGAGATCTCCATGCCGGCGCAGAAAAGCTCGTAGCGATCGACTAGCTCCGGGTCGCCTTCACGGCGCTTTGCCAGCGGCGATATCACCACCGGATAGCCAGTGACGAACGTTGGCGCGATCAAATGCGGCTCGAGCACCCGCTCGAAAATCTTATCGAGTGCGTGTCCGTGGGTGGGCGAGGGCGGTACGCCGAGTTCGGCGAGAATTTTTTGAGCCTCGATGGGATCGAGCAGGCGCTCGCGCGTGTACGCCCCGCCGCTATGGTGCGCCAGGGCATCGAGATATTCGATGCACGCGAACGGGCGGGCAAACGAAATGGTTTGCCCGCCGTAGGCAAGTTCGCTGCCGCCGTCGGTGGCAACCGAGACCAGATGCGCTACCAGCGCCTCGTTGAACTCCATCATGTCGGAAACGTCCCAGTACGCCGCGTACAGCTCGAGCATGGTGAACTCCGGGCTATGGGTCGTATCGATCCCCTCGTTGCGAAAGATCCGGCCGATCTCGTAGACGCGTTCGAGACCGGCAACGATCAAGCGCTTGAGATTCAGTTCGGTCGCGATGCGCAGCTGCATGACGCGGTCGAGCGCGTTGCAGTGGGTGACGAACGGACGCGCCGCCGCGCCGCCGGCGACGTGCAGCAACGCCGGCGTCTCGACCTCGTAGAAACCTTGAGCGTCGATGAACCGGCGCATCTCGGCGACGAGCCGGCTGCGCATGATCATCGTGTCGCGAACTTCGGGGTTGACGATCAGGTCGACGTAGCGCTGACGGTAGCGCTTCTCGACGTCCTGCAAGCCGTGCCACTTGTCGGGTAGCGGCATCAGCGCTTTTCCCAAGGCCGAAAACGAGCTAACGTGAAGCGTCAGCTCGCCCATTTTGGAGCGGAACATGTATCCACGCACGCCGATCAGATCGCCGCGATCGAGCTGCTCCCAGTCGCCGAAAGCACTCGCCCCCAGCTCTTCCTTGCGGACGTAAATCTGGAGCGTTCCAGTTCGGTCGGCCAGATCGGCAAAGCTGCTCTTTCCCATCGTTCGCTTGGAAAGCATCCGCCCGGCGACGCTCCATGCCTCGGCGCTCGCGTCTTGACCGGGCACCAGGAATCCGTATCGCTCCTGCAGCTCGGCGGCGGTAGCGTCAACCTCAAACCGGCGAGCGGCAAACGGATCGTTGCCTCGCGAACGCAAAGCGGCCAGATTCTCACGTCTGGCCGCCACGAGCGCTGCTTCGGTTCTGCCGAGTTCGTCCAAATAGAACCCCTCTATGAAGAAGCCGTTATGAGGCTTTCCTCGCGCTCTTCTTCGGCGTGCTGCTCTTAATCGATTCGATCCTGTACTTCACCAGCCCGCGCGGCGTCGCGACGTCAACGGTCGTGCCTTTCTTATGACCGATGAGCGCCCTCCCTAACGGCGATTCATTCGAAATCCGCCGGTTGGGCGGATCGGCTTCCGCCGACCCTACGATCGAAAACTCGTAGCTCTCGTTGTTCTTGAGTTCCTTCACCTTCACGACGGCGCCGAGATGGACTTCGTCGGCCGCATACTCGGACTCGTCAATGATACGCGCGTTGCGGATCATCGCTTCGAGCCGCAGAATGCGTCCTTCGATGAACGCTTGCTCTTGCTTGGCGTCCTCGTACTCCGCGTTTTCGCTCAGGTCGCCGTACTCCTTGGCTTGGCGAATGCGGTCGTTGACCTCGCGCCGATGCACGCTCTTGAGCTCGTCGAGCTCTTGCTCCAGCTTGGTCAGACCTTCGGCGGTCAGCACGATCTCTTTGTCGTTCAAGTATTAGCCCTCAATCCTGGTTGTTCACAACGCTGGCGCCGTTTGTTCTGAAGGGCCAGCTTGAACCCTTCTGCCGGCTTGCGCTCGCCCGGCGCCGTTGACGGGTCAACGACCCAGCTGAACCACGCGCGGTTTCAGCTGCAGCTCGCGCAAGAGCCGTTCGTAGTCGGCCGCCTCGACCTCGCTCCAGCGCTTGCCGAGCAACGCCAGGAGCGCGGCCTCCAGGACGTTGGTTCCGAACGAGCGCCCGCCCAAATCCGGCGTCGTCGTGATCAGCAGCTTCACGCCGCGCTCGCCCAACTCGGAGACGTTGGCCTGCGTGACCGTGTTGGTAAGAACGATTTTGCCATCGAGATGCTCGGGCATGAACTGGCGCATGAAATGAAAATCGCCGGCGATGATTTCGGCACGTTCGTAATACTGCGGATACTTGGACTCGGGCGGCTTCTCTTGCTTCTTTCCGGTCGGATAAAAGAACTGAAACGGCAGCTTGCAAGCGTCGGGCAAATACTTTTCCGCCATTCGTTCGAACTCGTGCAGATCGCGCACCGGCATGTCTTTGTCCAGCGCAAAGATAAAGTCGCCGAAGAGCACGTCGGCGCCCGCGTCGACCAAGGCCTGCGCCATTCCGAAGCGATCCAGCGCGCTGACCATCAGAACCTGCCGCCCGCGCAAATCGATAGCCAGCTCACCTTGCATAAACGAAACGGCCTGTCGCTCGAGCGTGTTCTTTAATCCGCTTCCGTCGACGACCGGCGTGACCTTGGCCGCCTCGAGCAGGCGCAGGCCGTCGCGCAGTGCGTAGCGATGGCGCCCGGCATAGAGATAGACGTCGATGCCGCCCAATCCGATGGCGTCCACGTTTCCGTCGAGGTCGCGGACCAGCGCAATCGCCGCATCGAGTTTACCGTCGGTTCCGACGCGCGAGATGTCGAACTCCTCGCCCATGAAGCTCACCCGCGCGCGATGGTCGCGGCTGCTGGAACCTAGCGAGACGGAAACGATCCGTTTCATGCCTTCGCTGAGACGGCGCGGACGGCGTCGCGAGTGGCGGCGAGTTTTTCGGGCGTAATCGCCGCGTCGAAGGCGCGCATGCCGGCCAACGTGAAACCGCAGCGCTCCGCCATCGCTTCGATCTCGACGATCTTTTCAAGCTCGATTCCGCGCCCCAGGGTGAACGGTTCGAGCCGGCCTTCGAGCGCCAGAATCATGGTCTCGCTCATACACGCCAGCGCCGTGCGCGCGGGCAAATTCAAGTCGAAGTCCGTGCCCGGTTCGCGCACCCGCTCGAAGCGCGGAGTGCCCGGCACGAGCATGTTTCCACCCTCGATGACCAAGACGTCGGGACGCTCTTGAGCGACGCGACGGCTGACGTCGTGCGGCAACGAAAGCTCGCAGACGACTGCGCCGCTTTGAAGATCTTCGGGTTCGATCACGTCCTTGGTCGAGGTCGTCGCGGTAAGGATGAGCTGCGAGCGCCGGACGGCGCTTGGAATGTCGGTCGTATGCTCGCTCTCGCAGCCAAGCTCCCCGGCCACTTCTTCGTGAAACTTTCTCAAGCGCGTCGCATTTCGGGCGACCAGGATAATGCGTCGTACCTTCGGTGCGATCAATCGCGCGCAGGCGCTTCCGATCGACCCGGTCGCACCGACGACGGCCGCGGTCGACGCCGCCGGGTCGATACCCATCTCTTGTGCACCGCGAAAGAGACTCTGCACGCCGGCGGCAATGGTAAGCGAGTTTCCGGTCGTGACCGGAATCGGCGAGCGCTCGTTGATGGTAATGCCGGCATCGCCGACCACCGCCGTAAACGCGCCCAAGCCCGCAACCTGCGCGCCAAGCTCGGCCCCGATCTCGATAGCCTTGAGCACGCGGCGGTAGACTTCTTCGCGTGGAAATTCGACCAACTGCTGCGGCAGCAGCGGCGCGGCCACGAACCATCCTTCAGTCTCGCGTCCGTCGGGAGCGCGCACTCCGGTAACGTGAACCGCCGCGTAGGACGGCATCCATTCCATGATCTTGCGCAAAATAGCCTCGCCCTTGCCCTTGGCGCCGGGCTCGTAGCGGGCGATGTCGTCGAACGAAAGCGGATGAATGACGAAACAAAACCGATTCATGCGTTCTCCGCTTCGCGCTTGAGCGCGGCGAGCATCATCTCGCTGTTTTCGCGCACCTTTTTCTCCAAGGTTGGCCCGATCAGCTCGGCCAGCGTCGGCACCCCGAAATCGTAGTCGACGCCGAGCACCACGTGCGTTACGCCGTCGCGATGCTCGAACGTCCACGTCCCTTCGAACTTATCGAGATCCCCTTCGATCAGCTTGTAATCGATTCGCAAGGATTCGTCGTCGAAACGATCCTCCTCGGTCCACTCGATCGGCGCTTCTTCTACCAGCGTCTTCCAACGCGCGACCGCGCGCGATTCATCGCGCTGGAGAATGGTTACGGCTTCGACGTCGGGCATGAACTCGGGAAACCTCTCCTGCTCCTTGGCGAGCTCGTAGACGCGGCGGGCGGGAGCTTCGACCACGATCCTACTTTCGACATACGGCATTGCGAAAAGGTTACAGCGCGCCGAATTTGTCGAAAGCGGTGCTGACGCCGGCGCGCAACGCGTCCAGCGCGCGATCTACTTCGGCTTCGGTTACGATCAGCGGCGGCTCGAGCCGAATAACGCGCTGCGCGTTGAGCGTCCAGGCGGCGGTGACGCCCGCCTTCATCATCTCGGGGATGATCCACCCGCCGTAGCCTTCGTTGGTCAACTCGATGCCGACCAGAAGTCCCAGACCTCGCGCTTCTCGCGCAACCGCCGGAAAATCACGCGCGACCGCGCGCGCACCGCGCAACAGCTGCTCGCCGCGGACCCGCGCGCGTTCTACCAGGTCTTCATCAATAAGGGCCTCCATCGCGGCCAGCGCCGCGGCGCAGGCGATCTCGCTGCCGCCGAAAGTCGAAGTGTGGACCAGCGGCGCCTCGCCGAAGGCGCGCTTCCAAACGTCCGGCCGCGCGATAAACGCGCCCACCGGAACGACGCCGCCCGAGAGGCCCTTGGCGAGCGTCATCACGTCGGGCACGACGCCGTCGCGATCGCAGGCAAACCGGTAGCCACATCGTCCCAATCCGGTTTGAATCTCGTCGGCGACGAACAGCGCGCCGGTGCGATCGCAGATCGCGCGCACCTCGCGCAAATAGCCTGCATCGGGAACGTTGACTCCGCCCTCGCCCTGCACCGGTTCGACCACGAACGCCGCGGCATCGGCCAGAACGGTCTCGAGACCGCGGGTTTCGGCGTACGGCACCGCGATCGAGTCGGCCAGCAACGGCCGAAACGGCGTTTGAAACGTTTCGCGCCCGCTCACCGAAAGCGCGCCCAGCGTCTTTCCGTGAAAGGCGCCTTGGGTGCCCACGATCTTGGCGCGACCGGTTGCCGCGCGCGCGAGTTTGATCGCGCCTTCGATGGCTTCGGTACCGCTGTTGCACCAAAACGAAATCCGCAGGTCGCCCGGCGCCAGCTCGGCAAGCCGCCGCGCCGCCCGCCCGAGCTGAACGTTGAACATCGTCTTGCCGGAGAGCGCAATCAGCTGCAGCTGCGCGCGCACGGCCTCGAGGACGCGCGGATGCATGTAACCCAGCGTAAAGACGCCGTAACCGCCGGCAAAATCGAGATACGCTTTTCCATTTTGATCCCAAATGGTGCAGCCGCGCGCGCGGACCTCGACCGGCGAGCCCGACAGCTTCATCACCCGCGCCAGCGGCGGATTGACGAACTCTTTGTAATTTTCGTACGTTTCAGCCGCTAATTCTTGCGGCGTCGCCGCGCCGTAGAGATCGTGCCGCTCCTCGATCATCTCACAACCTTTGTCATGGCCGTGCTTACATCGTAAGCTACAGCAAAACGGGGTCGGAGCTTTCCGGCCTCGTTTTCGTTCATGCCGCCGCGAGGGGCAACGACTCAAGTCGATCGATCGTCTCTTCGATCACGGCGATGGTTTCGACGGCGCTCTCGATGCGCATGATCCGTTCGCGCAGTGTCGCTGCGCCGGGGATTCCCTTCAGATAGAGCGCGACGTGCTTGCGCATCTGGGGAACCGCGCGCGCTTCGCCGAGCTCCTCGACCATCGTGCGGTAGTGGACGATCGCAAAGCGCAGGCGATCGGCCGGCGCCGGCAGCGCGCGAGCCTCGCGCTCTTCCATCAAATCGCGAATTTGCGAGATCAGCCACGGGTTTCCGAGCGTCGCTCGGCCGAGCATGATCGCGTCGGCCCCGCTTTCACGCATCCGGCGCATCGCTACCTGTGGATCGTCGAGGTCGCCGTTGCCGATCACCGGAATCTCGACCGCGCGTTTTAGCCGCGCGATGTGCTCCCAGTCGGCGTCGCCTTTGTAGAACTGCTTGGCGGTGCGCGCGTGCAACGTGACGGCCTTCACGCCGGCCCGTTGCGCCCGCCGCGCGACTTCGACATAGACCAGCGCGTCCTCGTTCCACCCAAGGCGCATCTTCATCGTAACCGGGCAATCCACCGACGCGACGACCGCGCGCATGATCTCCTCGCAGCGATCGGGATCGCGCAGGCAAGCCGAGCCGCCGTTGGTCTTGGTCACCTTCGGCGCCGGGCAGCCGAAGTTGATGTCCACGATGTCGGCGCCGCACTCGCGCACGACTTTTGCCGCCAGCGCCATCGTCTGCGGATCGTCGCCCCAAAGCTGCGTCGAGACCGGTTTCTCGAGACCATGCTGGTCGATCATCTCCATCGTCCGGCGGCTTCCGTATTTGAGCGCGTTCGACGAAACGAATTCGGTAACGGTAAGCCCCAGCCCGAAAGGACGATAGAGCGCGCGCATGGTGCGATTGGTGACGCCCGACATGGGCGCCAAAATCAGCGGCGGCCACACCTCGATTGAGCCGATTCGCAAAGGAGCGGGACGCATGCGCTACTCTTTACGGTGGAAGAGTTCTAATCCCACTAAGCTCAAATGCGGGTCTATCGCGTCTACAACGGGCGTCTGCTTGGCGACGATCTCGGCCAACCCGCCGGTGGCCACGACTTTCGCTGCTACGCCCATCTCCGCGCGCATCCGCCCAACGATTGCCTCGGTTTGGCCGGCAAAGCCGTAGACGATTCCGGCCTGCAGCGCCTCGTTGGTGTTGCGCCCGATCGTCTTGCCCGGCGCCTCGAGCGCGATCTGGGGAAGTTTGGCGGTGCGCCCGATCAGCGCGTCGATCGAGACTGCAATGCCGGGCGCAATCGCCACGCCGAGATACTCGCCGTCGCCGGAGACGGCAATAAACACCGTTGCCGTACCGAAGCTGACGACGATCAACGGCGTGCCGAAACGTTCGCGCCCGCCGATGGCCGCAGCGACGAGATCGGCTCCCACCTCGGCGGGATTCTCGGTAAGCACCTTCATCAGACGCTGCGATTGCGGTTTCAAGAATCGCGGACTCACCTCGAAGAAACGCTTGCACGCCGTCTCGATCACCGGATCGAGCGGCGGAACGACGCTGGCAATCGCCACCGAATCTATCGTACGGACTTCCAGATCGCTGGCGGCAAAGAGCTGCGTGAAGAAGACGCCGTACTCGTCGGGAGTGCGGCGCAGCTCGGTCGTCACCCGCCAGGTCCGCTGCAGCTCGCGACCCGAAAAACACCCGAGCTTCGTTTCGGTATTGCCGACGTCAATCGTTAGGAGCACGTCAGGCCTTCTCCGGCGAGCATCGCATCAGTTCCTCGACCGCGTCGAGCAAGCGCGACGCCAACACCTCCTTGCGGCCGGTCCCCAGATCGCGGCGCCCCTCCTCGCCCCACAGCAACACCAGAGAATTCTCGCCGGTGCCGAAACCGCGCTCGTCGCGCACGTCGTTGACCGCGATCGCATCGAGATGCTTGCGCCGCAGCTTTTCCCGGCCGCGCGCTTCGTGGTCGTCGGTCTCGGCCGCAAAACCGACCAGAAAGCTTGCGTTCTTGCGCCGGCCGAGTTCGGCCAGAATGTCGGGGTTCGGCACCAGCGCGACGTCGAGCGCATCGCCGGTCTTATGCAGCTTCGACGCCGCGGGCTCGGCCGGGCGCCAATCGGCGACGGCGGCGGCTGCGATTATCACGTCGGCACCCTCCGCACGCGCGATAGCGGCATCGTAGAGCTCCATCGCGGTTGTAACCCGCACCACCTCGACTCCGTGCGGCGGCTCGAGCAACGTTGGGCCGAGCAAGAGCATTACCTGTGCGCCGCGTTGCGCCGCTTCGCGCGCCAACGCGATCGCGGTTGCGCCGGTCGAGGCATTGCTCAAGAAGCGCACCGGATCGAACGCTTCGCGGGTCGGACCTCCGGTGATCGCCACGCGTTTTCCGCGCAGCGAGATGGTGCGTGCCAGCACACGATCCACCGCTTCAAGAATGCGTTCCTCGCAGGCCAATCGCCCGATGCCGATTTCGCGTTCGGCGAGGAAGCCGCGCTCCGGATCGATTAGCTCGTAGCCACGCTCGCGCAACGTGGCGAGATTCGCTTGCGTTGCCGGGTCTTGGTACATGGCGTCGTTCATTGCCGGCGCCAGCAGCCGTGGAATGCGCGCGGCAAGCAGTGCCGCGGTCAGCAGATCGTCGGCGATTCCGGCCGCGAGCTTGGCGATCAGATTCGCCGTCGCAGGCACGACCAGCGCAATCTCGGCTTCGCGAACCAGTCGAATGTGCGAAATCCGCTCGGGCGCGTCCCACAACGATGTATACACCGGCCGGGCGGTCAGCGATGCAAAGGTCAGCGGCGTGATGAATCGTTCCGCCTCGCCGGTCATTACCACGTCAACGCTTGCCCCGCGTTGAACGAGCGTGCTGGTCAGCGCGGCCGCCTTATAGGCGGCAATGCCGCCGCTAACTCCCAGAAAAATTCGCCGCCCGTTCATTCTTTCAACCATAAGTTGTCGATCAAGCGGGTCGTGCCGAACCGCGCGGCGCCGATCACAAAAGCGGGCAACCGCAGGCGCTCCAGCGGCGCGAAATCGTTGGCATCAACCAGGTCGAGGTAATCGAGCGTTGCCGGTTCGCCCAATGCCGCCGCGCCCGCCGCGATCGCCTCGTTCTTGCTCGCGCCGCGCTCGAGCGATTCGCGCGTCAAGCAGAGCGCACGATAGAGCGCGGGCGCCTGCGCGCGCTGCGCCGCATTGAGATAGCGGTTGCGGCTCGACATCGCCAGGCCGTCGCCCTCGCGCACCGTCGGCACGATCTCGACTTCGACCGGAAAATCCAACTCGTCGATCATCTTTCGCAACAGCACCGCCTGCTGCGCGTCCTTCTGCCCGAGAAAGAGCAGGTCCGGTCGCACGATGTTGAGCAGCTTCGCGATGACGGTGGCAACGCCCCGAAAGTGTCCCGGGCGCACCGCGCCTTCAAACACCGCGTCGAGCGAAGCAACGTCAACGTAGCTGGCAAAGCCGTCCGGATAGATCGTCGCCTTCTCCGGTGCGAAAAGAGCGTCGGCGCCTTGCGCCGCGAGCTTGCGCCGGTCGTCGTCCAAATCGCGCGGGTACGTCGCGAGGTCTTCGTTGGGTCCGAACTGCAGCGGGTTGACGAAAATCGATGCCAGGACGGCGGCCGATCGTTCGCGCGCGCGGCGCACGAGCGCCAAGTGACCTTCGTGCAGGGCACCCATCGTCGGCACGAATCCCAGCGGGCGCGGCGAGGCGCTTGAGAGCGCGCGGGCCTGCGCGACCGTAACCACGGTTTCCATGACGATTTACGCTACGCGCGCGTCACCCGCAGAATCGTCCGGCCGACCACGAACGGCATGCCGACCGGCAAGGGAACCTCACCGACCACCGGCCGGCCTCCTAGGCGCGTACCGTTTCGGCTTCGCAGGTCGGTCAGCCGAATCGCACCCTCGTCTATTTCGAGCCGCGCGTGCTGCCGCGAAACGTAGCGATCCAGAGCCAGACAGGCTTGCGCCAGTCCGTCGTCGCGACCGATGGTGATCTCGCGCTCGAAGGGCCAGGTTTTCCCGTCTAGTGGGCCGCTAAGCACTTCGAGCAGGTACATGGCCGCCAGCCCTTCTCTAGCCGGCGGCGGAAAAACTTCCGCACGGCGGCCGCTGCTAACCCGGCCGGCCGCACGCTCCTAGGGAAATCGGCAATCTCAGCCGATTACTATGAGTAGCGATGGAAAACCGGATCGACGAGCTCCTCGACCTGATCGAAACGGAGCCCGAGCGGCTGCGCGCGGCCGAGCTGCTCAACGCCGAAGCCGTGCTCGCGACACTGGTCGGCAAGACCGTGCGCTCCGCGGCCGTCGAAGAAACGAGGGTGGCGATCACCACCGGCGACGGCTGCCGGTATTACTTCTACGGATTCACCGGCTCCGAAGACCCAAACTAGAAAGACCCCGATTCTTCGCACGCTCGGGCCGCAAAGAGCCCGCCGAGATAAGCGTGCGCCGCACTGACGCCTCCCTGAACGTAGACCTCAAACGGGCCGCGCAGCGGAGCATCGCACGACAGCTCGATGGTCGCGCCGCTGACGAACGCGCCCGATGACATCACCACCGGCTCGGCATAGCCCGGAACGTCTCCGGGTTCGGGAGTGAAGCGGGCGTTCACCGGCATCGCGGCTTGCAGCCCGGCTGCAAAGCGCGTCAGCTTCGCCGCGGAGCCCAAACGAATCGCTTGCACGATATCTGTACGGCGTTCTCCGGGCTTCGGATCGACGTCGTACCCGAGTGTCTCGAACAGCGCGGCAATGAAGTCCAAGCCTCGCAGCGCGTTCTCGACGATCGCCGGCGCCAAGAAAAGCCCCTGGCACAGCGCGCGTCCGGTGCCTAGCGACGGGCCTACCGCGTCGCCTAGGCCAGGAGCAAACAGTCGCGCGGCAACGCGCTGCAGCGGCTCGGCACGACCAGCGACGTAGGCGCCCGCCGGCGCGATCGAGCCGCCGACGTTCTTGATCAGCGAGCCCATCACGAGATCTGCCCCGGCATGCGATGGCTCGCGCTCCTCGACGAGCTCGCCGTAGCAGTTGTCCACCAGCGCGAGCACGCCGGGCGCGGCGCGCTTGACTGCGGCGATCGCGCGCTCGCACTCGGCAACGTGCAGCGACGGCCGCGGCGCGTACCCGCGGGAACGCTGAATGAAGACCGTCGCGACGTCCGCTTGGGCGAGTGCCGCCGTGACTGCTTCTACGTCCACGCCTCCGTCGGCGCGCAACGCGACTTCGCGGTAGCCGATGCCTTGGCGAACGAGCGCGTGCGGCGCATCGCAGATCGCGTTGCGCAGCGTATCGTATGGGCTGCCGCTAATGGAGAGCAACACTTTGCCCGGCGGCGTGCAGGCCGCGAGTGCGGCGACGATCGCATGGGTCCCGCTCACAATCGAGAGCCGCGCGATGGCGCGCTGCGCGCCCAGCACCCGGGCCAAAAGCGACTCGTACTTCTTTCGCGACACGTCGTCGTAGCCGTAACCGGTCGAGTAAGCGAAATCGCTTTCTACCAGGCCTTCGTCGAGGAACGCCTGCATCACCTTGAGTGCAACCGTCGCTTGAGCCGGATAGGCGAGAGTCGCCGTGCGCTGGTAGGCGGTGAGTGCGGCGTCGCGCACGCGACCGCCGATCGCGAACCGCTCGCAAATCTGCGCGATCACGATTCCGAGCAAACGTGACGCTCGTAAGCGCGCACGAACGGATACCAAATCGCCGTCGCGATCGCAATGTTGAAGCAGGCTAAAGCGATCGCGCGCACGTCCTGAGTCGCCAGATACGTGGAGACGAGCGTGGGCACGGACGACGGCACGTAAAACGCGGCGCGTGAGACGATGCCGGTTGCAACCGCCGCGTAGGTGACGGTCGCCAGCACAAGCGGCGCCGCGACGAACGGGAAGACGAGATGCGGATTGAACACGACTGGCGCGGCGAACAGCAACGGCTCGTTCAGATTGAACAGCGCGGGCACCAAGGTGGCGCGCCCGACTCGCCGCAAGCGCCCCACCCGCGAGATCGCCAGCAGACCGGCCAGCGGCAGCGTCGCGCCGGCGCCGCCCGGAAAGACGAAGAGAAACAGCGAAACGACCACGATGTACGGCATCGGCGCGTGCAGCGAGAACGCGTGCGTGTTTTGCATCTGCATGGTCAGGTAGACGGGCGTGATTACTGCCGCTAACAAGGCGGGGCCGTGAATGCCCGCCGCCCAAAGCAGCGTCTCGATCGCGACGATCGCCATCAATGCGACGTAGGTGTCGCCCATGTGGGCGATCGGCTGCATCGCCGCGGCGATCGCCGCCGTTAACGAGACGTGCGCCAGGCTCAGCAGCATAAAGGCAATAATCGCCGACACCGCGCCGGCCCAATCTGCGAGCGATGCCGGCAAAATCCGGCGAAACGCCGCGCAGAACGCGCCGGTCAGTCCGCAAGCCAGAATCGCGATAAACAGGCCTGAGGCACCCAACACGCGCAGATACGCGATAACGTCGGGTTCGAACGGTTGCGGCAGCGCCAGCGCGAACGCCCCGGCGCTACCCACGAGCAGCGGCGCCGCGCGGTAACCGGTTGCGTGGGCGAGGCGCAACGGAAGCACGATCGACAAAGCCATCGCCATCACGCCGAAGCTGGGCAACAGCGCCGACGCCAATCGCAGACCCAATGACGGCGTGTGAGGCGCCCCGCCGCGCAGCTGTATCGCAAAAATTACAACGAAAGCGGCGGCAAGACCGACGAAACTCCATGGCAGCGCATCGCGCACCGCTGCAACGAATGGAAGCTCGCCCACGCGCCGCATGACCGGCACGGCCCAATCGAAGCCACGCTTTAGGCTCGGGCGCCGTTGGCTCAAAGCTCGTTTACCGAGGTAAACGTCACCCGTGGCCGCCTCGGCCAAACCAAAACCGAGGCTTGCTTACATTCGACGCTACAATTTACGGATAACGGCTTCGACGCGGCCGACGATCTCGACATCGCTCGCGTAGATTGGCGTCATCGTGTGATTCTCCGGCTGCAGCCGAACGCGGCCCGCTTCCCGGTAGAAGCGTTTGACGGTCGCCTCGCCGTCGAGCATCGCCACCACGACCTCGCCGTTGTCGGCGGTACGCTGGGACCGGACGAGGATTAAATCGCCGTCGAGGATCGCGGCCTCGATCATCGAGTCACCCTGAACCCGTAACATGAACGCGTCGGAGGTTCGTGGGACAAACGCGCTGGGCAAGAGGAATTCGCCCTCAATGTCTTCCTGCGCGGTGATCGGAACGCCGGCTGCGACCTTGCCCAGAACCGGCACGACCAGTGCCTCGGGAATAGGCGGCAAGCCGGCCGGACGCAGTGCTCGCGGCTTGGTGGGGTCGCGGGAAATGAGGCCCCGCCGTTCCAGGGCCTTCAAGTGAGCGTGAATGGTTGAAGAGGACGAGAGCCCGACGCGCTCGCCGATCTCGCGTACCGAGGGCGGGTAGCCGTGCTCGGCCGTAAAGAGGCGAATCACGTCGAGAATGCGGCGCTGCCGCTCCGTGGCCGGTCTCTCGGCCGGTTTCTTGCGCAAAGGTCCTCCGGCCAGACTGCCAAGCATATGGCACCCGCGGCCGGTACAACCCTACCATAAATCGCCCGCTAAGGCAAACATATGTTCGAAATCCCTTGACAAGCCGCGGCGGCCGCATGCTAAAATATCGTGGAAGAACAAGCGTTTGGTACTATATATGGGCACCGAAAACCGGGTAAGGAGTGAGATATGATCGCTAGACGTAAACGGTTCACGCTGATGCCGGCGATTGCGCTCGCCGCTCTGGCCCTGATGGTCGCCCTACCCACGCTCTCCGGCATGAGGCTCTACGCCGCCACGGCGCAACACTACGTCACCGTGACCGTCCATCCCGGCGACACGCTCTGGGCGATCGCTGCGTCACATTCGCGGCCGAGTGCCGACGTGCAAGAGGTCGTCGACCGCATCAGCGATGCGAACCATCTGCAAAACGGCGCGCTGCAGCCGGGTCAGCGACTCCGCGTCCCACTCTAACCCTTCAATGAGGTAAGCATTTCTCTGGGGTGGATTCAGAGGCCGCACAAACGTGCGGCCTCTGAGTTTTATCGGCGCGACACCAGGACGACGCTATGGCCCTGATGGTCGTCGAGAAACGCCAGGCCCTCCATCATCCACGAGTCCAGCCCGTTGGCCGAATGCCGCGCCACCTCGCGCACGACGTGAAGCCGGTCCCGCAGCCACCCCAGCTCGCTGCGTGTCGTCGTCGGGAAGATTGCGACCTCGCAATCTTCGCACCGATAGCCGTGTTGGGCTATGTCTTGGCCATGCTGTCGGAAACGAGCTGCAGCGTCGTTTGATAGGTCGTTTTGGACGTGCCGGAGATCCCCGAATCCGTATACTGCGTAGCGTACTCGTCGACGGAGGTGGGCACCAGCCGCGTGAAGTCGTAGCCGATCTTCGTTTCGATGTCGGTCGTTAGGTGACCGGCTCCGCTCTCCTTGACGCTGCGCTTCTCACCGATTTGCATTATCCCGCTGTTGTTGCTGTCGATCGTATAGTCGGCGCGCACGCTCATCCCGTCGCCGCTGCTCTCGACGATGCTCCAGTGCCGGCTTGCGTCGAGCTGACTCGGATCGACGAAGTTTGAAGCGAGGAAACGCAGGAGCGTGTATTCCTCGGTGTAGACCGTCTTGTTGGGATCGCAGATCACGTGGGTGTTCCCGTATACGACGCATTCGGCCGGCGATGCGCGCCTGATGTTTTCGCCCTGCTCGCCGATCATGACCACCAGCGCCCCGTCGGGCTGCTTCTTCACGACCGTGACCGTCATCGTCCCTTTATCGGTCAAATTGCCGGCGTAATGGCTCATCCCGGAATTGCTGCCGCCCGAAATACCGCCGCCTTCGTTTGGGTTCTCGAGGCTATTTGACGAGTCTCGCGCCGTTATGCTTTGGCTCGCGCTGTACGTGAAATTGTAAACGAGCTGACCTAACGTCGTGTCGGCGCCGGCCGCCGTGGGCGTGGCGGTCACCGCAGCTACCGCGAGAACGGCTACGTATCTCGAAAAGATCATGGCGCACCTCTCATCACTGACCGCATTGGCTCAGAACTTGGGAGATCGTTTTTCCGGCGGTGTCTTCGCGCTTCTGCGTCTCACTCTGCAGCCACTGCAGTCCGTCCATAATCCTCGAAAGCGGATTGTAGCCAACCGCCAAACCGGGAATCGTGCTAGTATCGAACGCATACGGGTTCGGCGCGAGGCCCGGCGTGTTTGGATCCTGCCATGGATTGGGCGTGGCCTTGATCGGCTGATCGGTCGTGTCGGTTCCTTCAATTGCGCCGATGTACTCCTCGCCAACGTGCTGCAGCTCGCCCATCTGCTGGGTTTCCACGAAGCCGTTGATCAAATCCAGCGAAGCGCTTTGGTAGGCGATCAAATCGAGCAGCTGCGCTTTGATCTGCGCCAGTTTTGCATCGTCGGCCGAGTTTCCGGTCGGCTCGGTAAGCTTTGGGTCGTCGAGCAGGGTCTGGGCCGAGATGAGATTGCGCGCGATCGGAAGCACGAGATAGGACATCTGCTGCAACGCCATGCTCGTTTCCGGCGATTGATTGTAGATCGAGTCGTTACTTTGCGGCGCTCCGGTTCCCCATTGCGGATTGGCGCTGTCTTGCGCGGTCAGCGCGCCGCGCTGATACCTTTTGAACAGCGGCGGACTTTTGGCGATCCTTTGGTCGTTCTGAAGAATCATGGCAACTGCCGGGCGCACGGCCTCGTGCAGCCGCGAACAGATCGCGGTGGTGACGATGTGATAGATCTGCGGCGGCGGCGTGCCTAGCGCCGATGCTGAATCGGAGCGAGCCGCCCGCGGAAGGAGACCGGCGCACGCTAGGGCGCAGGCAAAAAGCAGAACGAGTCTCTGCATGGCCAGGAATTTCCTGGAGCGGCCTGGCGGCGCCTGCCCGAAATGCGGAAGCGGGACTCGACATCGAGTCCCGCTTCGCTCTTTGCTACCTTAGCGCGTTAGAGTGCGATCGTTAGATCTTAACCTGCGCGTTGAAGTAGACGTTGATCGGCGGCACTCCGCCTCCGATCGCTCCGTTGTTGAGATTACTCGGTAAGTAGCTCTGTGTCCACGGCGTCGTAGCCTTGTTGGCGGCGCGGTCGTTGATGCCCGTGCCGTTGTAGAAGTTGCTCGGATAGAGCGTGCTGTTGAGCGAACCGCCCGCCGGGCTGTATCCGCAGACCACGTTGCTCGGCGGATTGGCGCTGGTCCACGGCTCGCTGGTTCCTCCGAAGCAGACGTGGAACAGGTTTGCGCCCAGCACCGATAGCCGGACGCGCGGGCTCACGTCGTACGCGATCTGAAGGTTGCCCGTGATCTGGTTGGGCTGCTCGACGTTGTCGAACAGGAACGTTCCGGTCTGCGGATCGGGGATGTAGAGATAACTGAACGGACCGGTTCCCGCCGACGTAGTCGTCAGGTAGTTGCACTGCAGCGGGTTGGTCTTCGGCGAGACCTTGGTGATGCCGGTCGCTGCCGAGTTCTCGACGCACGAGCGCGGGTCGAGGCCTTCCGTGTCCAGCGGGCTGCCGTAGTAGCCGCCGGATTGAAAGACGATGCTCGGCGTGATCGCCAGTTTGTTCTCACGCCAGTTCGCGATCAGTGACGAAACGTACGGCGAGATGTACGATGCTACCGCGCCGTTGAGATTCGGCGCGATCGCCGTCGAGTACGGGTTGTACCAACCGCTTGGATTGAGTAGTCCCTGCGGCGAGAGGTTGTAGTACGGGTTGAGAATCGTGTCGTAGCCTGCGGCGATCTTGCCGTTGGGCTCCGAGCACGGAACCGCCGTACCGGCCTGATAGCAGGGGCTGCCGCCGCCCGACTTGGTGAGCGCGTTATACGCCGCGATCACTTGATTCAGGGCAATGGTCGTGTTGGGAATGATGCCGCCCGTGATCAGCGGCACGTTTTGGAACATCACCTTCGAATCGGTATAGGTGAAGGCCAACTGGCCGGACCAACCGTTGCGAGAGAAGTCGCCCTTGTTGAGCTGCAGCTCCAGGCCTTGGTTACGGTTTACGCCGACCGGGACTTGCGTCACGAAGCCGGAGCCGATGAAGGTCTGCTGCTGCCAGTCGCTCACCCACGTGTAGAACGGTGTGACCTTGAGGCTCAGGTCGGTCCCGCGGAAGTGCTGCTCGTAGGAGAGGTCGTACTGCCCTGACGAGATTCCCGGAATCGGATGGAACGGGGAGTAGAAGCCCAAGTTCATGGTGTTGTTCCAGACCGAGCGGTCGTCGCCCGATAGGCTCAAGTACTGAACCGAGGCCGAGATCGGCGGTTGGGTGAAACGGCCCGCCGAGATACGCCAGACGACGTCAGGCGACTCGGTGTAGGTGGCCGAAACGCGCGGCTCCCAGTAATCCAGCGAGTACGAGCTCGGGGAACTGGCCGAGAAGTTCGGCGCCGCGACGCCGTTCTGAGTGATTCCATTGGGATGGACCCAGCCGGTGTGTGGCCCGCTGGGATGCAACGCTGCTGCCGCCTGGTCGCAGTTGCCGATGACGTACTGCGCCGCAGCCGGAGGAGGCTCACCCGGGGCTAGCGGCGTGGTCAGCACCTGATTCGTTGACGCATACACGCAGGTGTAGTTTGCCGTCATGTAGGCATAGAACGAGTCGGCTGCATTGACCGAATCCGGTAGATCGTAGGTATAGTTGTCGTATCGGAGTGCGGCGTTGATCAGGAACTTGTCGTTAGGACGGAACTGGTCTTGCAGCGACGCGTTGGTGAAGCGAGGCCGCACGGTATTGTACGATCCCGTTGCGTTGCTGTTCCAAATGCTGTCCCAAGTTGCCCCAGCCAGTGCGGCCGGCGTTCCGGCAGCGGCGAAGAGCGGCGTCGACTCGGCTCCGCTCACCCAGCTCGGAGCGACGGTGCACTGAGGCGCCGACGCAACCGCGCAGTTGTAAGTCCCACCCTTCGTCGTAGTGCCCGAGATGTTCGTGTCATATGCGCTGGCATACAGACACGGCACCGCGTAGCCGAACTTGGTGGTAACTCCACTAGCGGTGATCTGATCTCCGTAGCAAGTGTAGCCGCCAGAACCCAAGGACATGTAGCCCGTCGGTGACCCGTCGGAGCAAAGCCCCAGGCATCCGGCGTAGGCCGAGTAGTTGTTGAACCGGATCACGCCCGCGGTGGTGTAGTTGCCGTCCAACGTGACCAGGTTTTGGTCGTTGAGCTGGTCTTGGAAGTCCAGCGCGCCGCCCGAGGTGTGAGTGATCAACTGGTATTGCGCGGCGGTCGAGGACGGTGCGTATCCATCGGTCCCGCCGTACATCGGGCCGGCCTCCAGCCAGTCCGAGTAAAACGTATACGCGTAAGCCCTCAGATAAGCTGCCTGGCTCAACGCATACGTATATTGCAGTTTGGTGATGCCGGTGTCGTTTTCGTTCGACGCTAGGCTCTGATCGATCGGCTGTGCACCGTCGAACGCATGCGCCGGCGTGTCGGGGGCCATGTAAACCCCTGGAGTCGTAATCGACGGCGCCGAAGTCGCCTTATAGTTCCACGTTCCGATCGGCGTACCGAACGGGACGTTGTAGGCTATGCTATCGGCGTACGGGATATATGTAGGTCCGCAAGCCAGTCCCGGGGCACTCGGCGGCGTCGAGCCGCAGGTGTACAGCGACTGCAGCGGGATGATTTGGCCGACGCTGCTGCATACCGGAATCGTGAGCCCCGGTCCAACGGCCTCCGGAGAGCAGGTCGGCGATTTGTAGAGCGTGCCGTACATCGAGTAGTTGAACTGCTCGTAGCCCGGACCGATGCTATTTTGATCGTTGTAGAAATAGTTGTTCAATGCCGAGCCGCTCCACAGCAGCTGCACGTCGTCCCGCAGTCCATTGGACTTGGGGATGCCCATGTGCAGGTTGATCACGTCCTCGCGATCGCTGATCATCAGCGGGTCGGCCGAGACGCCGGCGTAATATTGCCAGCAGCCCTGTTGGCCGATCGTCGCGACCGGCTGATTCGACCACGGCGCGCCGACCAGCGGACACATCGGCTTCACGCCCTGACAGGTACCGATTAGGCAGGTGTAGCCCGTTGCCAGCACTTGGTCGCTGCCGAAGCCGTACCCAATCGCGAATCCGTCCGGGTTGCCGGAGAAGATCCCGCCCGGCGTGCCGTAGCCGGCGCCGTTGCTGTTATCGATGGTGCGATAATCCTGGTTGTAGCCCAGAAGGCCGACATAGTAACTGAAGGTTCGATCCGGCGTCGAGCCGCCGATCTCGACCTGAGCTTGGTGGTAGAACGTCGGGCTCCCGATGCCGAGATTGGCGGTTGCGAAGCCTGGGAAGGTACCGGTCTTGATGACCTGGTTGATGAAGCCGGCCGTACCGGATGTGGCCGTCGAAGACGGGCCGCCGCCGGTGTAGACCTGCAGCTGCTGCAAGCCCAGGCTCGACTCGGTTGACGAGTTGTAATTATCGAAGGCCCGGTTGACCGGGATGCCGTCGTACTCGTAACCGGTATAGTATGAGTTTTGTCCGCGCACGTACGCGGCGTTGAAATCCCAGCCCATGCCGCCCATCGACGTCTGGATGCCCGGCACTGAAGCCATCGCCGAATAGGCGTTGTTCAGGTTGCCGCCGCCTCCCAGCGCCGCCGCGGCGGCCGCCTGCGTGGCATTGACGGTATATAGGTCGCCGCCGACGCCGGATTTCACGAGCGAAGAGCCCGCCTGCGACGTCACGTGGGCGATCTGCTTGAGCGCCTGTTGCAAGGTATATGCAACCTGCTGCGTTTGGTCGGCAAAGACCGTCACGCCGGGGAACGAAACCGGTTGATACCCCGACTTGCTCAAGCTGAGCGTAAAGGTGTCCGGCTGAAGCGAGAGGATTACGAAGTGACCTCCCGCATCCGTCGTTGCGGTCGCAGTTTGCGAGGGCGCGACTGCCTCAATTCTAACACCGGCAACCGGCGCGCCGCTCGTATCCCTGACGATCCCCGCGATGTTACCGGTGGTTGCTGCCAGTACCCATGTTCCCTGGAGCATGAAAGCCACCGTTAACGACGCGGCGATGACCGCGTGACGGAGGGTTCGATGTGAACGCATGTTCGTTTACCCTCTATCGATGATTTGAGTTGTCAATTACGCAAGCCGCTCTGCGCGCCCGGCCTGTAGCCTTCAGGAGCTTCTCAGAGTGGCCTACTGTTCCAAGGGATTCCTCAGGTGGGGGTCGGTTCCTTTAGTCTACGTTAACGCTTGGCGCCGGCCCGCGTTCCAAAAAACGCTAGGCGCGAACGGCCAGGCGCTCGGCGACTAAGCTTGGTATTTCAGACGGGCGCTCGGCAACCGGCACGCCCGCGGCTCGAAATGCCGCGATTTTGCTCTGCGGCGTCCCGAAGTTGCCGGAGATGATCGCCCCGGCGTGCCCCAGCGACTTCCCGGGCGGAGCATTGCGACCGCCGATAAAGGCGACGACCGGCGTTTCGGGGAGGTGCTGCGCGATGAAAGCTGCCGCCTCTTCCTCGTCGGACCCGCCGATCTCGCCGCAAATCACGATTGCTTGCGTTTGCGGGTCGTTCTTGAACTCGCGAAGGCATTCAACGAACGTCGTGCCGATGATCGGGTCGCCGCCCACGCCGATGCAGGTGGACTGGCCGAGGCCGGCCCTCGTCAGCAGATCCACGACTTCGTAGGTGAGAGTGCCCGAGCGCGAGATCACCCCAACGTTGCCTTCCTTAAAAACGTGACCCGGCATGATCCCGATCAGCGCTTTGCCCGGTGAGGCGAGCCCCGGGCAGTTCGGCCCGATAATCCGCATGCCGGTAGTCGTCCCGACGACCTTGAGCGTGTCGTGAACCGGAACGCCTTCGGTGATGCATACGGCAAGCGTAATGCCGGCATCGTGTGCCTCGTAGAGCGCGTCGGCGGCAAACGGCGGCGGCACGAAGATGCAGGAGTGCGTCGCGCCGGTGGCATCCACCGCTTCGCGCACGGTGTCGAAGACCGGAAGGCCCTGCGGCGTTTTTTGGCCGCCTTTGCCGGGCGTAACGCCGCCCACGAGATTCGTTCCGTACTTGTGCATGCGATCGGCGTGGTACGAGCCCTCGGCGCCGGTGATTCCCTGCACGATCACCCTGCTATTCTTATCGGCGAAGATCGACATTATTGTGCCTCCCGCGCAAGAGCGACGGCTTCGCGCGCGCCTTCGTCCATCGTTTCGACCGGCGTCATCGCCGCCGCTTTGAGAATCCGCCGCCCCTCTTCTTCGTTGGTTCCGGTCAATCGAATCACCAGCGGAATCTTGCGCGAAGACGTCTGCTGCATCGCCTCGACGATCCCGCGCGCCACTTCGTCGCCGCGCGTGATGCCGCCGAAGATATTGATGAAGAAAACTTTAGCACCGGTGTTGTTGACGACCAGCTCGTAACAGTTGCGTACGCGCGCTGCGTTTGCGCCGCCGCCGACGTCGAGGAAATCCGCGACCTCGCCGCCCGCATTAGCTACCGCATCCATCGTCGCCATGGCAAGCCCCGCGCCGTTGGCCATCGTACCGACCGTACCGGGAAAGCGCCTGAAGTTCCGAATGCCGACGCCGGCCCGCGCGGCCAGCAATTCGTCCTCGTCCAGCGGCAGCGCGCCGCGCCATTCTTCGAACTCGGTATTGCGAAAGAGCGCGTCGTCGTCGAGCTCGACTTTTGCATCCGACGCGATGACGCGCCCGTCGGTCAGCAACGCAAGCGGGTTGATCTCTACCAGTTTCGCGCCGTACCGAAAGAAAAGATCGTACAGCGCGGCGGCGATCGGTGGAAAATGTTTGCGATAACCTGGGCCCAGTTGCGCTTCGAAGGCCAGCGCGCGCCCGATGAACGGCGAGTAGCCGATCGCGGTGTCGACGAAGAACTTGGCGATCGATTCAGGATGCCGCTCGGCAACTTCTTCAATATCCATTCCGCCAAAGCGGCTCACGATCAAAACCGGCTTGCGCGCTGCGCGATCGATCGTGATCGCGCAGTACGCTTCTTGGGCGATCGCCAGCCGCTCTTCAACCAGCAGCGATTTCACCGGCTCGCCTTGCGGGTTCTGCCGGTTCGGCGGCATCGGCGTCGCCAAGATTTCCTCGGCGACGCTGCGCCCTTCCGATGCGCTTTCGGCCATCTTGATCTTTCCGGCTTTGCCCCGGCCGCCCATCAAAACTTGCGCTTTGACCACCCATTGCCCCGGCGCGGCTTGCAGAATCTGTGCAACGTCGGCGGCGGTTCGAGCGTGGTGACCGCGCGGTACCGGAATGCCCGCGCGCTTGAAAAGCTCCTTGCCTTGATGCTCCATGAGATTCATAGCGGCCCGACTTGTTCGCGCAGGGCGATGCGACGCCCCTTGCTACATCGGTCGTACTGAGTGAAAAGAGCGCGCTGGGGCGCATCGATGGCGTCGACGACGGAGTTGATACCTCACGTCGCGGCGGGTTCGATTCCCGCGCGCTCCAGCGCAAGAATCAATTCGCGTTGCGCGGTTGATTTCGATGTGATAAGGTGAGGTAGAGGTATCAGCTCCGAATCGACATCGCAGGAGGCGCCAATGCGGCGCCTCCTGTTGCTATTCGAGACGCCCCAGCAGCGAACGGGCGATGATGACCTGCTGAATTTCCGACGTGCCTTCGTAGATCTCGGTGATCTTCGCGTCGCGATAGTGACGCTCGACCGGAAACTCGCTGGTGTAACCGTAGCCGCCGTGAATTTGCACCGCCTCGGCCGCGTGCTTTCGAGCGGCGGTCGAAGCGAAGAGCTTAGCCTTGCTGGCAGCCAGCGCAAAGCTTTCTCCGGCATCGGCCAGCGCCGCAGCGCGATAATTGAGCAGGCGCGCGGCATCGAGGTCCGTTGCCATCTGCGCGATCTTGAACGATACGCCTTCGAACGCGCCGATCGGCTTGCCGAACGCAACTCGCTCCTTGGCGAACTTCACCGACTCGTCGAGACATGCGGCAAGGATGCCGATCGCTTGTGCGGCGATGCCGATACGGCCGGCGGTCAGCGCGGTCATGGCGTTGCCGAAGCCGGCGCCCTCCTCGCCGAGCAACGCGTCATCGCCTACTTTGACGTCGTCGAAGGCGAGGTCGCAGGTGTTGCTGGTGTGGATCCCAAGCTTGTCGGTTACGCGCTCGACGACCAGTCCTGGGCTGTTCGCCTCAATCAGGAATGCGCTGACACCGCGCGCTCCCGACCCGCCCGTGCGAAACATGCCCATGATCACGGCGGCAAAGCTTCCGCTGGTGCACCACTGCTTTCTACCGTTTAGAACGTAGCCGCCCGAAGAACGGCGCGCGCTGGCGCGCAAGGCCGCCGCATCCGACCCGGCGTCCGATTCGGTCAGGGCAAAGCCTGCGATCGCGTCGCCGCCTGCAAGCCGCTGCAGCCAACGCTCTTTTTGAGCCGAGTTGCCGAGTTTGCAAATCGCCGAACAGATCATCGAATGCACCGAGACGGTCACTGCGGTGCCGGCGTCAACCCGCGCGAGTTCCTCGATTGCCAGCGCGTAGGAAAGGTAATCGGATCCGGCGCCGCCGTGCTCTTCGGGAACGAGAATCCCCATCAAACCGGCGGCGGTCAGCTTCGTGTAAAGCTCGCGCGGAAAGACGTGCTCGCGGTCCCATTGCGCGACGTACGGCGCGATCTCGCGCTGCGCGATTTCGGCCGCCAGCGCGGCGATCTCGCGCTGGGTTTCGGTCAGCTCGAATTGTTGCGCGCGCGACTGGGCGATCAGGCGCTAATCCACGCGAACGAGCAGCGCGTCGCCTTGACCTCCGCCCGAGCAGATCGCCGCAATGCCGAGACCGCCGCCGCGCTTGCGCAGCTGGTTGATGACGGTGGCGGTAATACGGGCGCCCGACGCGCCGATCGGATGCCCCATCGCGACGGCCCCGCCCCACGCGTTGATCAGGCCGTCTTCGAGGCCCAGACGGCGCGCGGCGGTCATCGCCACGGCCGCAAACGCTTCGTTGATTTCCCACACCGCAATATCGCTGCGCTGCAGTCCCACGCGGTCGAGCAGTGTCTGCGCGGCCATTGCCGGCGTCAGCGCGATGTAAGGCGAGTCCCAAGCAACCGTCGCATGCTCGACAACCGTAGCCAGCGGCTCGTATCCGCGCTCGCGTGCGTAGTCGGCATCGCATAGCACCATTGCCGCGGCGCCGTCGTTGACGCCCGGTGCGTTGCCCGCGGTGACGGTGCCGTTGCGCTCCAGCGGACGCAGCTTCGCCATCGCTTCGAGGCTCACGTCTCCGCGTACCGATTCATCGCGATCTATCACCACGTGGGGCTGTTCGCCGGTGACGAACGGCGCATACGCCGCATAATCGAGGGTGAACTCTTGCGACGGCTCGTGTTCCCATACTCGACCCGCGCCGCCGACCGCCGCGGGAACGCGCACGCGGCCCTGATGCGGCAAGCGCTCGACGACGACTTTGTCCTTGGCTTTCGTGGCGACTTTCACCGGCACGATCTCGTCGGCGAAGTGTCCGCTCGCGTGGGCTTGCCCCGCGCGGCGATGACTCTCGTATGCGAAGCGATCCTGTTCCTCGCGGCTGAGGCCCAGCTCGGCTGCGACCTTGCTGCCTTGGGTCGCCATGGTCATCGGAAAATATTGATCCCAAAGACCGTCGTGAATCATCGCGTCGACCAGTGCGCCGTCCCCGAAGCGATATCCCCAGCGCGCGTCTTTGAGCAGATAGGGCGCGTTCGACATCGACTCCATGCCGCCGGCTGCAATGACCTTGTTGGCGCCGGCATTGATCGAACGCATCGCATTGACGATCGCCAGCAAGCCCGACGCGCAAACCTTGTTGACCGTATCGGCCGTCACGGTCTTGGCCAGACCCGCCTTAAAGAGCGTCTGGCGCGCCGGATTCTGCCCCACTCCGGCCTGCAAGACTTCGCCCAACGTCACGTGCTCGATCTCCGAAGGGTCGATCTTCGAACGTTCGATCGCGCCGGTCAGCGCGACGGCGCCGAGCGTGGTGGCCGAGAGCGGAGCGAGCGCTCCCCCGAGCTTACCGAAGGGCGTCCGCGCCATGCCAATCACAACAGCTTTGGAATTCATATCAGCCATGACCCGGCTTTTTCTCCCTGAGGTTTCCTGCGCCCTAGTGTTGCACCGGGATCGGGCAGTTGTCGCACTCGAACTGGATGGTGAGATGTGCGATGCCGAAGTGCCGGCGCACGCACTCGTCAATGTCGCGCAGAACCTGCTGCGCCTCGCTCAAGCGGCGGTCGTCAAGCAAGACGTGCGCCGAGAGCGCGTGCGAGCCGCTGGCGATCGACCACACGTGAAGGTCGTGCACGCTGACGACTCCAGGAATTCTTGAAATGTGAGCGCTGAGATTCGCTGCATCGACGTCGCCGGGGACGCTCTCGAGCAACACGTCTGTCGCATCGCGCATCACTCGAACGACGCCGACGACGATGATCGCCGCCACGAATAGCGAAAGCAGCGGATCGACCCAGGCTTGATGAGTTAGCGCGATGACGATGCCGCCGAGAATCACCGCGGCGCTCCCCAGCGCGTCGCCGAAAACGTGAAACAGCGCGGCACGCACGTTCAGGTCGCTCTTGCCGCTTTGGCGCAAGAGCACTCCGATGCCGCCGTTGGCGGCCAGCCCGATTGCCGCAACGAGGGTCATAAGGCCGGGTTGAGGCTCGACCGGAATCGCAAAGCGACGCACCGCCTCGTAAACGATGGCCGCCGTTGCCACCAGCAAGAGCGTGCCGTTGACCAGCGCACCGAGCACTTCGATGCGGCCGTAACCGTAGGTGCGGCGCGGGTCTGCCGGCCGGGCCGCTCCGATTGCCGCAAACAGGGCGAGTGCGAGCGCGAGCACGTCGGTACAGACGTGCACCGCATCGCTGGTCAGCGCCAGACTGCGCGACGCCGCACCGCCCCAAAACTCGAGAAGCGCGACCAACGCGCTTGCGAGCAACGCAACGCTCAAACGCCACCGTACGGGCATTGCTCCGCCTATGCGCCGCGCGCGCGCAGTGCCAGCACGAGCAGCATCGCGCCGAAGAGCACAAACGTCTTGCTCTCGGCAGAAACGACCGCCTGCACCCGCCAGCGACCCCGAGCCGGCGAGTAAGGCTCGGGCTGCGGCACGACCCGCGGCACACGCGCGACATAATCTTCGAATTCCGTCCCGAACTGCGAGCGCAAGAAGGCCTCTTCGTGCGGAACGATGATCGCATACAAAGCGGTCATCGCTCCAAGCGCGCCGGCGATCAGTGCGAAACGAGCGGGATGCGAATTGCCGCCGGTGAACGCGATCGCGAAGCCGGCGGCGGTCACCAAGTTGCCGAGATAGAGCGGGTTACGCACGTGCCCGTACGGCCCCGCGGTCACCAGCTCGGGCGCGGTGACGACGTCGTGCCGCGTAGTAACGCCCGAATACCCGACCGCCCAGCAGCGAACCAGCTCGCCGGCGACGGCCAACGGCACGCCAAGCGCGATGCTCGCCGCCGTGGGCCGGCCGCAGATCGCCAGCACAGCAGCCGGCAGCGCGAGCAACAGCCCGCGGTTTTTGAACGCGAAGGCTGCAAACGTCACGTCGCGACCGCGGCCGCGTTGCGCGCCGCGTCGTAAACGTCGCGAAGGGACCGCACCAGCGGAATTTCGGGCGCCCAGCCGGTGCGCTCGCGAAGCTTGTGCGATGCGCCCACCGAGAGCGGTATATCGGCGTTGCGCAGCCGTTGCGGATCTTCGCGGACTTCCACCGGCACGCGCGCGATCGCGATCAGCTCGCGCAGAACGTCGCGGATCGTTACCGCCGAACCGCCGCAGACGTTGTAGATTTCGCCGCGTTCGCCCCGGAGCGCGAGCGCGACGTACGCCGCCACCACGTCGCGCACGTCCAGGAAATCGCGGGCCGCCGCAAGATTTCCAACCAACAACTGCGGCGAACCGCCGGCCGCGATGCGGGCGAGCTGCGACGCGAGCGAAGCGACGACGAACTGCTCCTTCTGCCCGGGCCCGATGTGATTGAAGGCTCGGGCGATCACCACGTCGGTTCCAAAGCTCCGCGACTCGGCCAAAAGAATCGCTTCGGCCGCCGCCTTGCTCGCGCCGTACGGATTAGCGGGCCGCAGGTCGAGGCGTTCGTGCAAAGGATATTCGCCGGGATCGCGCGCTCCGTACACCTCCGCCGTGCTGGCAAAGAGCACCCGCGGCGAATCCCCCGAGGCGCGCACGGCCTGCGCCAGGCAGGCGGTTCCCAACGCATTCGTCCGGTACGTTTCGATCGGTGCGCGCAAAGCCTCCGGAACGAAGGTCTGCGCCGCCAAATGGAAGACTACATCCGGGCGGAACGCCGCGAGCGCTTCGTGCAACGCTTTGGCATCGTTCAAATCAACGGTAAGATATCGCTCGTCCGATTCGTGCGGACCGCAGCAAGCCGCGACCTGCGCACCTCGGCGTTGCAGCGCCTCGACGAGGTAGCGCCCGACGAATCCGCTGGCTCCGGTTACGAACGCTCGCATCGCTTGATGTCCGATTCGACCATCGTTGCGACCAGCTGCTCGAAACTCATCTGCGGCTCCCAACCCAGCTTGCGTTTGGCCTTGCTAGGATCTCCGATCAGCCGGTCGACGTCCGCCGGCCGCACGAAGCGCGGGTCGACGACGATATAAGGCTCGTACGACCCCAGCCCCGCCGCCTCGAATGCGACTCGCAGAAAGTCCCGCACGCTGTGCATCTGGCCGGTCGCGATCACGAAGTCGTCGGGCGCGTCCTGCTGCAGCATCAGCCACATCGCCCGCACGTAGTCGCCCGCGTACCCCCAATCGCGGCGCGCGTCGAGGTTCCCTAGCCGCAGATCCTTCGCCAGGCCGAGCTTGATCCGCGCGACGCCGTCGGAGATCTTGCGGGTTACGAACTCCTTTCCGCGGCGCGGAGAGTTGTGGATTATCAACTCGCCGACGCCCGCGTGAAAGCGCCCGCTCTCAGTCGTGAGATCGTACAGCCATCCGTCGTAGTGCGGCTCCTCCAAAATTCGCTTCACCACGCGCAAATCCGTTCGCAGGTGAGCCCCAAGCCCACGAGAATCGGGGGACCGCAAGTTGATTGAATAAAACGGTCCGGGCCTTTCGGACGGCCCGACGTCAACGTTGAGTACGCACTCCTGCTGCAATACCTTACGCGCCATCCACCAAAGGCCCATCGCAAGCGTCGGCGAGTTGGTCTTGAAGTTTTTGAAGCGATGCGTCGGATTTCCGGCTTTTAAGCCGTCGGTTGCGTTATAGCCTTCAAGGAACGCGCGCCACGCGCTTTCGCCGGCATTGAGTACGATGCGCGGAACGCGTTTACGGCCGTCTTTGGTGTAACACTCCTCGCGTAGCCACTCGAGAAAGCGCTGGGCTCCGTTCAAAGCCAGCGCGCCGACGATCTTGCCTGGACGAAAGCCGGAGCTACTCGCGGAGTAAGTCGTGAAACCCAACGTATGGCGTGCCCATTCTTGGGCAAACCGCTTCCGAAGGAATTCGTCGGAGTTCGTAAACTTCGCACGTACGCAGCCATCGGAGCCGAACGAAGCGCTGCCGTCTCCGACAAAGGCTCCGAGCATCCAGGCAAGCCCATCGGTAATCTCGGAAAATTTCGGCGCTTCCGGCAACACGGCGCGAAGCATCTTGTCCGCGACTACGACCCTCCGAGCCGGGCATTCGCCGTCGGAGAGAAATACGACGTGATCGCCCGTCACCGTGACGGTCCCGCACCGAGCCTCTATGCGTCGTAACCCTTTGTTGTCTAATCGCGGCCGGTGCTTGTTCACCGTTGCACCGAGCACGCGCGAGAAACCATTGCCGTCCCAAACTTCTAGATCGTCGCCGAGGTTGACTCGCTGAACGTTTCGCCCTTTCTCGTGGACGGTAACCAGATCGCCAATCGGGAGCACGTCGACAACGCCTCGGCGACGCACGATCACGGGCATCTGAGCCGTGACGCACTCGTGATTGAAACAAATTCCGCTGCAGGCAAAGATGTCGTAAGATTCGCGATAGTTGACGGTGATCCAATGCGCGTACACCTTTGCGACGCCGTATGGGCTGCGCGGATAGAAAGCCGTGCGCTCGTTCTGCGGCGATTCGTGGATATTGCCGAACATCTCCGAGCTGGAGGCCTGGTAGAAGCGAATCGCCGGATTGACCTGGCGTATGGCTTCCAGTACGCGAGTGACGCCCAGGGCGCTGAACTCGCCGGTCAGCACCGGCTGAGTCCACGAAGCGGGGACGAACGACTGCGCGGCGAGATTGTATATCTCGTCGGGCCGCACTTCGTTCACGATGGACGTGATCGAGCTTTGATCGAGCAAATCGCCGGAGAGAATCGTGAGGTCGTCGACGATGTGCTCGATTCGCTCGTGCACTTCGGTGCTAGTACGCCGGGTCATCCCGACGACGCGATAGCCCTGTTCGAGTAGAAACTCCGCGAGATACGAGCCGTCTTGGCCCGTGATCCCGGTGATCAGCGCGGTCTTCGCCAAGCTATCGCGAGCCTTGGCGCAGGCGCTGTGCGAGGGTGAGCGCGATAAACGAAGCAACTTCGCTCGGTAACGTACCGCGCCCGAAGCCCGCGTCGTAGCCCAGCTCGCTCGCCAGGCGGTTGGTCACCCGCGGTCCGCCGCAGATCAGAACGACGCGCTCGCGCAAGTCTTCGGCCTCGAGCAGTTCGCTCAGCGCGGTGAAGTTCTTGACGTCGCTGCCCTTTTGGGTAACGACCTGAGAGGCAAGCAGCGCGTCCATGCCTTGCTCCTTGGTGAAGCGCACGAGCGTTTCCACGGCGACCTGGCTGCCCAGGTTGAACGTATCGAACATGCGGTAGCGTTCCAGGCCGTAGTCGCCTTTGTATCCCTTCATGTTGAGAATTGCATCGATTCCCACGGTATGCGCATCGGTTCCGATGCAGGCGCCGGCAACGCGCACCTTGCGGCCGATCCGCTCGGCGATAAAAGCGTCGATCTCTTCCATTGACATGGCGTGTGTTTGCGCTGCGGACGGGGCGATGCTTTCGACGTCGACGGCTTGCTGCGTGCTGGCGTAGATTACGAAAAAGGAGAACCCGCTCGCGATGCGCCGGCCGTCGACTACCTGCACGTCGCGCAACCCTATCTTTGTTGCAAGCTGCCGTGCAGCCTCATCGGCGGCTTCGCTCCATTCGACCGGCAGCGTGAAGGATAGTTGGACTTTGCCGTCGTTCTGCGTGTCGCCGTACGGCCTGACTAGCTTGCTCACGCCGCTACCGGGGAGAGCGCCTCTTGGAACGGATTGTAGTAATCGGCGTGGCGAGAAAATACTCCCTCGTGGCCGCGTCCGCCGTCGGGCGAGCGCGAGACGTCGGCAAACGCGGCCGATTCGATCGCACGCATCAAGCCCATCGCCGCGACGCGTTCGAGCAGCGTTTCGCATTCCCGAAGCACCGCCTGCGCACGCCGGTCGATTGCCCCGCCCGGGCGCAACACGATCTCGTCACCGAAATGCCGCGCGGTGCTCATGATGTAGCGGGCGTTTTCCAGCGAGAGTGCGCGATCGCCCAAAAACGGCGTGTGTATCGCCTCGGTCAGCATGCCGCAGAGATGAATGGTCTGGCCGGTCATTACCGAGGTGAGGTTGAACATGGCGTCGATCAGATGGCCCTTGAAGACGTCGCCGGTCATGTGCTTGGTCGGCGGCATGTATTTGAGGGCTGCGGCGGGAAAGATTTCGCGCGCGAGTTGCGCCTGCGCTATTTGGTAGAGAAAGCTGTCCTCCAAGTCGGGGTTTATTTCGTAGGCATCGCCCAGGCCGATTTGATCGTCCGGCAAGCCGGCCCGATGAGCAAACTCTTCGTTGATAAACTGCGACGCCAGAACCGCCGGGGCCTGATCGACCGCGTCGGCCGTAGTGAGATAATTGTCTTCGCCGGTATTGATGATAATGCCCGAACGCGCGTTGAGCATGCGGCTGAAGTGCTGATCGACGAAGGTTCGCTTCATGTTGATGTCGCGAAATAGGATTCCGTACATCGAGTCGTTGAGCAGCATGTCGAGTCGCTCCAGGGCGGCCATGACCGCGATCTCCGGCATGCACAACCCGCTGGCGTAGTTTGTCAGCATCACGTAACGGCCGAGCCGTTCGCTCACCTCGTCCAGCGCCGCGCGCATAATCTTGAAGTTGGCTTGGGTAGCGTAGGTGCCGCCGAAACCTTCGGTCGTCGGGCCGTATGGAACGAAGTCGAGCAGCGATTGGCCGGTCGAGCGTATTACCGCAATCACCTGCGCTCCCGCCTCGGCTGCCGCGACTGCAGCGGTGCGATCCTCGTAAATGTTCCCGCTGGCTACGATCACATAGAGCAGCGGCGGCGGCAGCTGCGGCAAGCGCTCGAGCCGCGCGAGGCGAGCGGCCCGCTGCGAGGCGATGTGCTCGAGCGCGCCGTTAACGTGAGAACGCAGGGCGCCGCGCGCCGCACCCTCGGGCGTTTGCTCGAACTGCTCGAGGGAATACCGGCCCGAAACGATCGCCTGGCCGAGCTCGGCCGGTTCGAGACCCGTCTCGGCAAGCGCTTTGCCGAAGGGCATCGCCGCGCCGCGGCCGAGTTGTTCCGTCGAAATCGAGTCGACGATTGCGTTGGGGATGGGGATCTCCTCGCCGGTAACGCCGTCGACACCCAGCAGCCGAAGCACCGCGCGCTCCACCGAAACGGTAGAGTGGGCCGCAATGAAGCTCTCAACCGGGTTCGCGATTGCGGCCGCGAGACTCCGGCAACGATCGACGCGATCACGATCGATTCGCAGTTCCATAATGTCGTCTATCTTACCGTACCGCCGAGATACGCGCTGATTCCAGCACGCCACGTGGGCATAACAATCCCCAAGCGATCGAGCTTGGCGTTGCGGAGTGCTGAATAGCGCGGGCGGGCGGCGGCGGTCTTCCGCTCCCGAGAGGATATGGGTTCGACCGCCGCGCCGCCGCCCGCCTGCGCGACCGCTTCTCGGACAAACTCGTACCAACTCACTGGGCCGGCGTTGACGGCATGATAAAGGCCGTACGAATCGGTTTCGATCAGACCGGCCAGCGCGTCCGCCAGGTGGCCGGCAAAGGTCGGCGAGGCCACCACGTCGCTGACCACCGCAAGGGGTGGTTCCCCGGGGCGTGCCGAGAGCGCGCGATCGATCAACGAGGTGCGCTCGCGTCCGCCGCCGGCCTCTCCGTATAAACCGCAGGTGCGGACCACAAAGGCCCGCATGTGCAGAGCCTCGACGAGCTGCTCACCGGCCAGCTTGGAGACGCCGTAAACCGATATCGGATGCGGGAAAGAATCCTCACCGTACGGCGCGCCGGTCTGACCGTCGAACACGTAATCGGTGCTGATCGTAATGAAGACGGCGCCGCAGTCGCGCGCCTGCCGCGCCGCGGCACCCACCGCGGCCGCGTTGACCGCCAGGGCACGTTCCGGATCCTCCTCGCAACGGTCGACGTCATGAAATGCGGCGGCGTTAACGAGCACATCCGGACGAAAGCCTTCGATGGCAGCACGCAACCGTCGGCCGTCGGTCAGATCGAGATCGCCGCGCGGCGGTGCGGCGATTTCGCAGTTCTTCCAGCGTTGCCGAATGGCCGTCCCTAACCGCCCGGATCCACCGATCAGCAGGACGCGCTTCACACCGTGGACCGGCGCCCAGCCGTGTTGCGCTGAACGACCAGCGCGATGGCGACGGCCAGCGCCGCGGTCGCGTTCCCCAGCACCATAACCTGCACCACGCTCGCCAGCGTCGGATGGAAGACGGCGATCGCACCGAGCGTCCCGAGCGTAGCGATCAAGAGCGGCAACGTGAAGGCCAGCCGGTGCGTTGCGATGCCATAATAGGTCAAAGCGTTGGTCAACGCGAGCAGCACCATCGCCAAACCGTAGCTGACCAGCAACGGTGCGGCGGCATCGAAGGCGCGGCCGACCAGCGCGTGCAGCACGTCGATGCCGAAGTAGCGGAAAGCGAAGAGACCGCAGAGCGCGACTCCCGCGAACATCAACAAGCTGCCGCCCAGTACTTCGCGCGTTTGCGCGCCGCGGGCGTGGCGATCGGCTGCCTGCGGCAGCAAGACCGTCGGAATGAAACCGACCAAATAAAGCAAGATCTTTCCACCCAGCGACGCCGCGGCATAGAGCCCTGCGGCACTCGGATCGAAGTAGTGCTTCACCAGCACGACGTCGGCCGAGCCCATCAGTGCCAAGGCGATGGAGGCGGCCGCCGCTCCGGCGCCGGCGTTGATGATCCGCCGCCAGTCGTAGCGCACTGAGTGCGGTTGCGCCGCCGAGTACAGCTTTCGCATTCGCGTTCCAAGGTAGATCAAGGCGCAAAGAGGGCCCAGGAAAAAGCCGATGATACCGCCGCCCAGCTTCATCCCGATTGCGATCAACAGCACTATTCCGAAGACTTTTGCTATGCCTTCCAGTCCGCTCGATACCGCATAGCCCGCGAAATCTTGAGTGCCTTGCGCAATGGCGCGCAACGCGCTCAAGCACAGCGTGACCGCCGCCAAAAGGCCGACGAACTGCACCGACCAGATCGGAACGTGGAGGAAGCCCGAGAACGGGATCGCGGCAAATGCCGCGATCACCATGTAGAGCAATCCGAGCTTGATGGATAAGTCGGCAACGCCCTCGACCAAACCACGCAAGTGACCGTCGTCGTGCAACGCGCGAAACTCGGCCGCGATCTGCGCGACGACCGGTGCGATGAAGGCGCCGGGCAGCCCGGCGATCAGCGCGGCGTTGATCAAGGCATAGAGCCCGCCGTAAGCGTCCACCCCCAGCTCGCGGCTGGCGACTGCGTGGGCGATGAAGCCGCAGGCGTTGACGGCCATGCTTCCGGCAAAAACGAGGGCGCTCTGCTTGAACATTTTGCTGTCGCGAAGCCGCTCGAGTCCGCGCCTAAGCACGAACGTGCCTGGCGGACTGACGCTGCCGTTCATAGTACCCTCGTTCTCATGGAGCTCGAGCAATTACCTCTACCAGGAGCCCTGCTGCTGACGCCGCGCGTTTTCGTAGACGAGCGCGGATTTTTCAAAGAAACGTACTCGCTCGAACGTTACCGCCGCCACGGCATAGACGCGACGTTCGTTCAAGACAATCTCTCGATGTCGCGGCGCAACGTTTTGCGAGGCTTGCACGGGGATACGCGCCTAGCCAAGCTCGTTACCGTCGTGCGGGGCAGCGCCTACGACGTCATCGTTGACGCGCGAGCCGGGAGCCCGACACGAGGCCGTTGGTATGCGTTAACGCTCAGCGCAGCCAATGGTAAGCAAGTTTACGTGCCGCCGGGCTTTCTGCACGGCTTCCTCGCTTTAGAAGACGAAACGCTCTTTGCCTACAAGCAAACCGCCCAGTACGATCCGGGGCTGGAATTCTCGGTTGCATGGGACGACCCCGAGGTGGGAATCGAGTGGCCGCTTGAGGGGCGCCCGATCCTCTCGCCGCGCGACGCAGCCAATCCGCCATTTCGCTCCCTGTCTCCAGTCTAGCCGCGTAACAAAGACCACCGGGGCTAGGTAAGAGCCGCCAGAGGAACCGAATCGAGAGGAGATGGCATTCCATGATCAGAGCGATGAAGCTCTGGTGCATCGGGTGCGCTCCGGGGAAAGGGAGGTCTTCGGCGTGCTGGTGGACCGCTACAAGCGGGGCATAGCGAACTTCATCGGCGCAACGGTGCGCAATTCGTCGGAAACGGCGGACCTGTCTCAGGAAACGTTTCTTCGAGCCTACGCGCACTTGGGAACGTTCAATCCGCAGTTGGGGAAGTTTTCGACCTGGATCTATCAGATCGCGCGCAACGTCATCCGGACGCACCTGGCAAAGTCTTTGCGCAGCCCGCAACTCCAGGAGCTTTCGCAGGATCAGTCGATCGAGAGCGCGCTTCCCGACATCTCGCCGCACTCCGATCCGGCCGGCGGCGTCCTCCGTGAGGAAGCCGAGCGCGAACTGCGCTCCGCGCTTGCGGAACTGCCGGAACGCACCCGTACGGTGCTGGCTCTGCGCTATTTCGACAACATGGAGTATCAGACGATTGCCAGCACGTTAGGACTATCGTTAGGGAACGTGAAGACGCTCATCCACCGCGGTAAGATCGCGCTTACGAAAAAAATGCGCGAGCGCGAACGGCATGCGATCGAAGCCTTGCCCACGATTCAGAAAGGGCACTCGAATGCGCTGCTCATCGTGTGAGCCGCTGCTGGACGCATACCTCGAAGCCACGCTCGCGTTGCGTCAAGCGCGAGCCGTCGCCGCGCACTTGCACGCATGCTCCGATTGCATGGCGTTCTTACGCGAGCTTCGGGTCGTCGACGCCTTACTGACCACGGCGCATCCTCCCGCAGTGGGCACCGATTTCACCGCCGCGGTGGTGGGAGCGACGCAAGCGACGGCGGCGGTGCGGCCGCGGCGAGTCTCCATCGGCCTGACTCTTCTTCTTTATCTCGCCCTAGCGTGGGCGCTGGTATTCTACGCTGCGTTTCACGGCGGCGATCTCGGGAGCGTGGCTGCTATCCTGGCAGATCAGATTCGGCCCGATGCGGCGGCCCTGATTGCTGCCGCGCGTGCCCTGGCTCCGGCGACACCCTTTGCCGCTGCGATTGTCAGCGGCGTGCTGGTGCTCGACGCCTTCTTATTGGGCGCGCTTGTCTACGGATATCGGCGCCTGCGCCCGGCTGTTGCACTCTATCTTGCGCGAGGATCCCGAACGTGAAAGGCTGCAGATGGTTGCTGCTGCTAGCCGGCATTGCGGCCGGGCTACTCGCCGCCGTACCGGCCTTGGCGCAAGAGCAGGCCGTCTATCATGGCGGCACCTACTTTGGTTCGGTAGTCGTTGAACCGGGTCAGGTCGTGGACGGCGACCTTACCGTGATTTTCGGAGACGCCACGATCGCCGGTATCGTCGAGGGCGACGTCAACATCGTCGGAGGCGCCTACGACCCGCGCCCTGGTGGTATCGTCACCGGGCAGATTAACCAGATCGGGGGGGCGGTAACTCAGGCGGTCGTGCCGTGGGCCCCGGCGGAAGCGCCCTACAATCCGTTCCTTCCCGACCACCGGCTGCTCTGGCGGCTCTCCTGGAACCTGCTCGCGCTGCTCGTCTTCCTCATATTTCCGCTGCGCACGCGCATGGTGCTCGACCGCCTCGAGCGGCACCCGGGACTGAGCGTCGCCGCTGGAATCCTAGGCTGCGTTTCAATTATTCCTCTGGCGGTGCTGCTCGCGATCACGATCCTGCTGATCCCGCTCATCGTTTTGGAGCTCGTCTTCGTGTTCGCCGGGATCTTCTTGGGGACGGCTGCGCTATCGCTGCTGATCGGGCGCCGCCTCTGCGAGCTGCTGAGCCCCTCGACGACACCTTCGCCGCTGCTGGCGCTGCTGGTCGGCCTGGTGCTGGTCTCGGCAGCCGAGCTGGTTCCGGTCGTCGGCACACTGGTACTGATTCTCGTCGGGCTGATCGGATTGGGCGCGACGATCCTATCCTTTGCCGGCGAGACCTTTTCGCGGGAGATAAGCGGACCGCCGATACCTACCGGATAAAAAGACTCCATGTCGATCATCTCGCGAAGCGCGCGGTTCGCGCAGCGAACGGCCCACCTGCGGGCCTCTACGATTCGCGAGATGCTCAAGGTCACCCAACAGCCCGAGGTTATCTCGTTCGGCGGCGGATTGCCCGCACCGGAGCTCTTTCCGACGCGCGCGATCGGCGATGCGGCGATGCGAGTGATGGAACGGCTCGGTTCGGCCGCGCTTCAGTACAGCGTGACCGAAGGAATTCCGGAGATGCGCATTTGGGTAGCCGAACGGCTCACCCGCCGCTGCGGCCGCGTTTTCGAAGCCGAGACCGTAACGATCGTCAATGGTTCGCAGCAGGGTCTCGACTTGGTCGGGAAGATTTTCATCGACCCCGGCGATCACGTGCTGCTCGAGAATCCTTCGTACCTCGGAGCGATTCAGGCATTCGACGCTTACCAAACGCGCTATCTCACCGTGGATACCGACGAGGAGGGCTTGCTTCCCGACTCGCTCGAGCGAGTGCTCGAAGCTGCCGACCCGTTTCCAAAATTTCTCTACTTGGTTCCCAATTTTCAAAATCCGACGGGCCGGACGTTATCGGGACGGCGACGTGAAGTCGTGGTCCGAATCTGCGAGCGTTTCGGCCTGCCGATCGTCGAAGACGATCCCTACGGCGAACTTCGTTTCGAGGGCAGCGATCTGCCGTCGCTGGTCTCGTACCAGAGCTCAGCACCGATCATCTACTCGGGCACCGGAAGCAAGATCATGGCGCCGGGGATGCGTATAGCGTGGCTGGTAACGTCCGACGAGGAAATCCGCGAGAAGATCGTTCTGGCCAAGCAGGGCGCCGATCTGCACAGCGGGACCTTCGCACAGTACGTCTTCCACGAATACGCCGGCGACGAAGACGCTTTTGACGCGCACGTTCGCAAGATCGCCTCGACTTACGCGCGGCGGCGCGGCGTCATGGCCGAAGCGCTTTCCGAATTCATGCCCGACGGCGTTCGCTTTACGCGTCCGGCCGGCGGAATGTTTTTATGGGTAACCGTGCCGGGCGTTGACACCGCCGAACTGCTGCGCATCTCCGCGGAATCGAAAGTTGTCTTCGTACCGGGCGTCAATTTCTACCCGGCACGCGACGTGCACGATGGTATGCGACTGAACTTTTCCAACGCTTCCGAAAAGAATATCCGGGTCGGCGTCGAACGGCTTGGCCACGCCATCCGGGCGTACCAAGGTTCGTAAAGGAGTCCGAACGCGTGGCAGAAGTCTTGATCGTCGGGATCTTTCCGCAATCCGATCCGAAAGCGCTCGAAAGTGCCTTAACGGCGCAGCAGATCGATCTTACCAAGATCAAAGTCGTCGCCGCGAGCGCCTCGAGCGACGAAGCGGAATCGTCGCAGCTCGATTTCGTCGACGTGATCGAGGAAGTCGACGCGAATACGCGCGACGACGACATGACGGCGGGCGTTGGCGTCTGGGACGAAACCGGTACGGGCGTCCCGGGCATCGGCGGCCCGCAAGCGACGCTGAGCTCGTTTACGCACCGCGAGGGCGCCACCAAGCGCTATCTGGCCGGCTTTGCGATCCCCAACGATGAGGTGGATAACTTCGGCGACGCGGTTGCCGAAGGACGCGCGGTCGTTCTCTACGCCGAGTCCGGCGCGGATGCGCAAACGATCGTCACCGCCTTTAAGGCCGCCGGTCTGCGAAACGTTCGAGCGTATTAGAAACGCGTTTCTCCTCGCGAGCGGCTGCCTCGCGATGGGAAGCTGCGTGTCCGTGAAGCAATACGATTATTCGAACCTGCCGTCCGGATATCGCTGGCGCGCCGTGCAGGATCGCAACACCAAGGGCATCGTTTTCTACGGCCAGGATCCGCTGACCCACGACACCGTTTACGTCGGGCCGGACGGCCGCTTCTTCATCTTTCACCATCCCGGCCCCATCGAGCCAAAGGATCTGACCCAATCCTGGAATCCGCGATGAGCGCCGCAGCGCCGGTGCACCGCGTTATGATCACCGCCGCGGGGACGGTGACGGCGCAGTCGGTGATCAAGGCGTTGCGCGAAGACGGGCGAGCCGAGTTTATTGCCGCAGGCGACATGAACAGGCTCAACGCAACGCGCGCCTTTGCCGATGAGTTCGTGCCGTTGCCGCCGGCGAGCTCTGCGGACTTTGCTCGGTCCTGTGTTGAAGCGGTGCGGCGCATGGAGATTGACTTGCTCGTACCGCTGATCGTCGAAAGCGAATTTCTGCCGCTCGACGACGCGCGCTCGGCGTTCGAGTCGCTCGGATGCCGGCTCGCGCTGCCGCCGCGCGACATCGTCGTCCGAACCGGCGACAAGCTCGAGTTTGCGGAATTTCTCGCCGCGATCGGAGTGAACGGACCGGCAACGCGCGGCTACGCCGATGACATCGAAATCGAGCGGTTCCCGGTCTATCTCAAACCGCGCCGCGGCTCCGGCTCGATCGGCACGGCGCGCATCGAGAGCGCGCACTCGCTGCACGAAGCCGCGCGCGGACGCAGCGACCTCATCGTCCAGGAGGCGGTCGAAGGGAGAGAGTTTACGGTGGACGCGTTTGCCGCGGCGCCGGGACGCGTCGTTGCCGCCGTTCCGCGCGAGCGCATTGCTATTAAGGCGGGCGTTTCCGTCAAGGGCCGCACCTATCGCGATCCAACGATCGAACGGATCGTCTGCGCGGTGGTTGAGAAGAGCGGCCTGCAAGGACCAGCCAACGTTCAGGGTTTTCTGCGCGCCGACGGCAGCTTCTCGATCATTGAGATGAATCCGCGCTTCTCCGGCACGCTGGCGTTGACGACCGCCGCCGGCATCAATTTCGCGTCGCTGCTGATCGATACGATCGAGGGCCGGCCGATTCCCGATTTGCGCGGCCGCCACGAAGAGGGCGTGACGATGATGCGCTATTGGAGCGAAGTCTTCGAAGACCGCAACGGCGTCATTCGCCTGGGTACGCAGCTTCGGAACGCATCCCAAATTCGCTAGTAACTCATCGTCTTCCAGCGGCCGGGGTTCTCGCGCAGCCACTCCCACTCGCGGCGCAGTCCTTCACGAAGCGATACCCGGGGAGTGACGCCTAAGACCCGCTCGACCTTTGCCGGCGAGAGTTGCATCACGTTCAGCTCCGAGGGCAGACGCATCCGGCCGTCTACCAACGCGGAACGCTCGCCCGGGAGCACGTGCTCGGTCACTACCTCCAGCCTGCTGTTCGTCACCTCGCACGCCAGTGCCGCGAGCTGCGCGATCGACGTTGCGACGCCGGTTCCGGCGTTAAAGGATTGCGCGCCTCGCAATGGCGTCTCCATGCACGCGCGATGCACCGCCACGACGTCGTCGACGTAGACGAAATCGCGCAGCTGTTCGCCCGCGCCGAACACGACCGGCGGTTTTCCATCGAGCAGCCGCTTGAGAAATATCGTCAAGACGCGGCCGTACCATTCGCGCGGCCCATAGGTAATTCCGTACCGCAGCGAATGAACGGCGATATCGTAATCGTGGGCGAAAATCTGCGCGTACTTCTCGGCCGCAAGCTTGCTCGCACCGTAGGACCAGTTAGGGTTGTGCGGATGCTCGTCTTCGTCGCTGGGCGGCGCCACCGCCTGACCGTAAATGCAGGCCGATGAGGCGTTCACCACCCGTTCCACTCCGGCAATCCGCGCCGCGTTGAGCACGTTGATCGTGCCCACGAGATTGGTGCGCATGTCGTCCAACGGATCTTCCAAGCACTTGGTGATCTCCAGCTGCGCGGCTTGATGCGAGAGCGCGTCCTTGCCGCGCGCCGCAGCGATTAGCGCGTCGGCGTCGAGAATGGTGCCCTCGACGATTTCGACCTCGCCGTCGAATGCATTTAGGTTTTCGCGCAGACCGCTCGAGAAGTCGTCGAAGACCGTCACCCGGTCTCCGGCCGCAAGCAGATCGGCCACGATGTGCGAGCCGATGAATCCCGCGCCGCCGGTCACCAAAACCGAGCGCGGCATTAGGTCGCCCGCAGCCGGCGCAGCGCGGTAGCCCACGCGTACGGCAGCGCGCGTCGCCAGAATTCGACGCCGAGGGCAAAGCTGATGACGGGATGGTACAGCCAGGTCGCGCGACGGTCGCGCACCGCCCCGACAATCCCGGTAATAGCCGGCGCGAGAATGGAGACCGCGTAGAACGGCCATAGGTATGCCCGCAACTTGCGCGCCGGCGTCCAGGTCGCAGCGCGTTGCCAGACTGGCTGACTGCGATCTTCCAGCCGTTTGGCGATACGCGGACCGAACTTGCGCGTGAAGTCGCTCAGCCCTCCAACCGTATGATGCTCGATCGTCGCGCCCGGAACGTACGCGATGTCGTGCCCCTCTCGAAGGATGTCGACGATCGGAAGAATATCGTCCTCTTCCCAACCGGCGCGTTTGGGAACGCCGGCGCGAACCGTGGTTCCCTGCGCGATCGCGATGAGCGGAGGCCGTTCGGCCGGAAAGTCGTACACGACGTACGAGCCGGTCGCGCGCTTTTGCCGGTAGGCGCGATCGAAGGTCCACGGTGACGCCGCGCTGCCGTAAAGAAAATGGTTGAACGGGTCGGTAAAATCGTTGATGTACCGAGTGCTCCAGTTGTCTTCGCCGGTGCTGACGACTTGGGGAACTGCGGCGTAGACGTCCGGATCGGCAAACGGCTCGCAGATTCGCGACACGAAGTCGGGCGCGTGCAAGACGTTGTCCGCCGCGATGATTACGAGCACGTCGCCGGTTGCGGCAACGTATCCGAGAAGGTGACCGGGTTCGGCAAAAAGGCGCGGATTATCCACCACCACGCAGCCGGCGGATCGGGCATACGCTTGCGTACCGTCTTCCGAGAGCCCGTCCACGACCACGATCTCGATCAGCTCGGCCGGATAGCGTTGGGCTCGGATGCTTTCGACCACCCGAGGTAGCCGCCGGATCTCGTTGCGCGTCGCGATGATGAACGAAACCTTCATTTGTCTACCGCAACCTTGGCGCCGTCGAGGTCGGCCGAACGCAACGCTGCCTCAATCACCCGCACGACGCCGGCGCCGAAGACACCGTCCGACCGCGTGGCCGCGCCGGTTCGAATCGCGTTGGCAAAATCGCTCACCAGTTTGCCGAGCGCCTCGCGGTTATCCACCAGCGGAACGTGAAGATCGCCTAACCGATACGATACCATCTGCTGCTGCAGCGTCGTGCTGGAGGGATCGAGCACGACGCCCTTGTCGTAAATGTAAATTTTTTCCGTTGGTTCGACGTCGTCCCATACCGCCATCTTGCGGCTCCCGGCAATCATCGTTCGCCTCACCTTCACCGGCGAAAGCCAACTCAAGTGGACGTGAGCGAGGCAATCGCCGCCGTACCACATGGTGAGGAACGCGACGTCGGGCGTCTGAGCGTGCACGCGCGCTCCGAGCTGAAGGGCTACCCAGTCCGGCATCTCGCCCAAGACGTAATTGATGATCGAAACGTCGTGCGGCGCCAAGTCCCAGACCACGTTACTCTTCTGAAAGAGACCCAGATTGACGCGCACCGAATCGATGTAGTAAATGTTTCCCAGCGCGCCGCTTTCCCGCAAGTCGCGCAGCTTCTCGACCGACCCGGTATACAGAAACGTGTGGTCGGTCATCAGCACGACGCCGGCACGGCGCGCGCGCGTGCACAGATCGTCGGCATCTGCGAAACATTCGGCCAACGGTTTCTCGACCAAGACGTGCTTGCCCGCAGCGATCGAGGCGGCGGCCAGCGCACGATGCGTGCCGGGCGGAGTGGCGAGCGCGACCGCGTCTACGTTCGGATCGGTCAGCGCCGGCTCGATTGCGAGATCGCCTTCAACGGTCGGATAGAGTCGCAGCAGGCGTTCGAGCCGGCCGCGATCGGGATCGATCGCGCGACGGACGATCCACTCTTCCGAAGCGTGAAAGTTTCGTACCAGGTTGGGCCCCCAGTAGCCGGCTCCGACCACCGCCACTCCCAGCGGTTTGCGATCCATCGTGCGTTGTCGGGAAGAGGCGCGATTACGCTACGGCGGCCGGCTGCGAACTCGCGAGCGCATCCACGACGAGCTCGATCTGCTCCTCCGTCAGTTCGGGGAACATCGGTAGGGAGAGCAGGCGTTCGGCACTGCTTTCGGTGCGCGGGAATGCGCCTGCGCTCAATCCCAGATCCGCATAGGCCGGCTGCAAATGAATCGGGATCGGGTAGTGGAGGCCGGTAACGATGCCGCGCGCGCGCAACGCAGCCGCCACTGCGTCGCGATTCTCGACCTCAATGACGTAAAGGTGATAAACGTGTCCTTCCTCACGAAGCCGCAACGGCGGTTTGATGCCGATCTTCGTCAGGCCGACGTCGTACGCTGCGGCGTGCCGGCGCCGCGCCTGGTTCCAGTCGTCGAGGTGGCGCAGCTTGACGTCGAGGACTGCAGCCTGTATCGAATCGAGCCGGCAGCTACCCGCCTTTACGAGATGAACGTATTTACGCCGCTGTCCAAAGTCGCGCAAAAGCCTTAAACGGTCGGCCAGTTCGGGATCGTCGGTAACGATCGCGCCTCCGTCGCCATAAGCGCCGAGGTTCTTTCCCGGATAGAAGCTAAACGCGCCGGCTTTGCCAAAGCTGCCGGCATAGCGCCCGTTCCAGCGCGCTCCGTGGGCCTGACACGCATCCTCTATCACGTGCAGTCCGGATCTGCGAGCGAAGTCCATGATCGGTTCCATCGGCACGACTTGGCCGTAGAGGTGTACCGGCATGATCGCTTTGGTCCGCGGCGTGAGCGCGTCGCCCAAAAGATTGGGATCGATCAAGTATGCATAGTCGGCGTCGACGAGTACGGGCCGCGCGCCCACGGCGGAAACCGCGAGCGCCGAGGCGATGTACGTATTTGCGGGCACGATCACTTCGTCACCCGGGCCTACGTTCAAGGCCTCCAGCGTTAACTGTAGCGCGGCCGTGCCCGACTCAACCCCGATGCAATAACCGGAGCCGATGTAGGAAGCAAAATTCTCTTCAAAACGAGTTACATCCGGACCCAGGACGAACGTCGCATCCTCCATCACCTCTTCGATACGAGGAACGACTTCCGCGCGTAACGCGCGGAATTGCGCCTTTAAGTCAACGAATGGAACGAGGGTCGGTGCAGTCACTTGAGCGCGCGCTTCGTCGGCGCGCGCAAGAGCGCCTGCAGCAGCCATAGCACGCACAGCGCTCCGAGAATCTCGGCAACAAATTGTAAGAGCGCGGTCGCCTGAACGAGGATTACGTTTCCGGTCGAGTCACCGAGATACCAGCCGTTCGCCGACATGTCGACGCGCACGTGGGCCAAAATACCGCGCGATGCAATTGCGATCCACGAAGGGTCGTAGCGCTCGTTGAGGCGCAGCAGCTGCGCGAGGTCCGGTTCGTGCCGCACGACGTAGATCCACGAGCCGAAGCGGGTAAACGCAAGCGGTCTTACGCGCTGCGCCGTCGGCGCCGACGCGCTGGGAAGGTTCGGTGCCTGCGCGACCAGCTCGCACAAGCCGTTGCACCAGACTGTGTCAACGGACGGGGAAATGCGCAGCCAGGCAAATGCGCCGCGGCTTCGCACGAGCACACCGCGCCACGCGCGTAACTGGCCGCGCACGTACGCGAGCAGCCAGTACCCGGGCTCCACCCGATACGGAACGGTCGACTGGGTAAGGGCTCCGCCGATTCCTTGCGCGAGCCACGGCGCTTCGGCGAAGGCGAGACGAGCGTCGATCCAGGCAACGCGTGGATCGATCGATTCGCGCGGCGCTACCACGGGAAAGACCGGAGTGCCGCCTGGAACGTCGCCAAAGAAAAGGCTGCATCCGCCGATGCGCTGATCGAAAGCAACGCTCGGCGCCAAAGCGCAGTCGGATACCAGCGGCGTGGCAGCATCGAGGTGACGGTCGGAGGACCCAGCGGCGCGCGGCGATGCCGGGGCAAGGGATGCGGCGGCAAATCCGATCGTTCCGCGCGTCAGCGACACGAGCCAAGGACGGTTCACGATTTCGCTAACGCCCAACGCCTGCAATGCTTGCGTGTCTCCCGTCTGCTCGTACCGGGCGAGCGCCATATCAACGGGATAAACCGGCAAGTATTCGTTGAGCGGTGTAACGCCGTCGCGATAGGTTCGAATATCCGGATCCGCTCCGTCACCGGTTCCCCAGCGTAAGCCTAGCGGTTGAAACGCAGGCAAGAATGCAACCCTGCTTTGGGGAGAGGCCGATACGACCGGGCGCGGGTAGGCATTCGCCGAGACCCATAGATCGCTGGGCGGTCGCACCAGCCACGCGACGGGAAGCGCGATGCCCGCGGCCAACGCGACGTACCCTAGGATTCGGAAACGAGCAGTCGCAACGCACGCGGGAATCACCAGTAACGCCGCCAGCACGCCGCCCAGATCGTACAGTTCGCGAAAGACTCCGCTCTCGGGGATGTTGCGGACGATCCAAGCGTAGGCAACCGCAAGGGGCCCGTGTATTCCGCAAGCGGCAACGAATACGACCGCCGCAGCGAGCGCGGCCCAAATGGCCGCGCGCGTATGCCGCGCCAAAACGGCGCCGCCGATTGCCAGCGCCACGACGACCCAGACTGCGACCGTTGCGACGAGCCCGAGACGATCGGCGTAACCGGGAAAATAACCGCCCAGGCCGAGCAACGCAGCGGGCGACACGGACTGGTCTGCCTGCCACGTTATGCCGTAAGGTATGCGTAAGAGATTGGCGCGCTCCGCGATGAGCCCAACGACCGAAGGCAGCGCCACGATCGCGCCGACTCCCAGCGGCAACCATTTTCGCGTTACCAGCGCGAATGCGGCCAGCGCCGCCATCGCCACGATGAAGAACTGGAGCTGCGCTTCGATCACGGCAAGCCATAGCGCCAGCCGAAGCGGCGAAGCATCCCTGCCTGCAAGCATCTCGGCAAGCAGCCCGATTAGCGCTCCATAGGCAAGCACCATAATGACGTGTCCGGCGACGATCTCGTTGTACACCCATGGATTGAAGAGGGTGAAAAGCCCTAGACCGATCGTCGCCGGCACGCCATTCTTCCAACGCGTTGCGATGTGAGCGACACCGCGCATGCAGAGATATCCGACGACCGCCGCTACCAGCGCCAGCGCGGCGAGCGGACCCAATAGCCACATGACGGCGCCGATCGGTGGTCCCAGCAGGTAGGTTGTCGGATGAGGATTGGGCGTGCCGAAACCGATCGACAGCCAACCGTCCAGCGATTGTTCGACAAACGAGCCGACCGCGCTGCGGTCGATCGGCCAGCTCCAGTCGTGACGCAGCGTTGGGATTCCCTTCGCCGCGATCAAAGCCGCAAACAGGAGCGCGGCCGCAAATGCCGGTGGCCGCGTTAGCCGCGTCGTGTGTCAGAACTCCCGCGCGAGCGCCGGCACTCCATCGCCAGAGCAACGGCCACTGCGGCCGCGGCGAGATACGCGATGGTCGAAAACAGCTCGGCGCCGGCTCCGGACAAGAGCGCGGCGACTGCGATCGCGGTAACCGCTGCGGCCACGGCGTAGGCCGTCGCTCGCGCATAAAAGTGGCCGCCGATGTTCGCAAAACGGCCGGCTTCTTGTATCGAACGCAGCATCTGCAGACCGGCCGGAGTCGGAGCGATCAGCGCGATCGCGAGCGCAAACGTAAGGACGACCGCCACTTCGTAGGCCGCGAACGCGGCGACGCTGCGCGCGCTCTCCGGTAGCATCGCCGAAAGGACGAGTGCGCAGGCTGCGGCCAAAACCGCGTAGCGAATGACGCCGGTGTTCGCACCGCCCCGCACCATCGCCGCATTGATGGCCGCGGGAGCTCCACAACGCACCAGCACCACCGCAATTATCAATCCAAACGCGATGCAGAGCGCAGCCAGCTCGGCTCCCGGCAGGGCCGCCAGCGCGGCGAGAGTTCCAAGGCAAACGACGACCCCAAGCGCATACCCGTACCGTGACCGGCGCGTAAGCCATGCCGGGCCCTCCGATACGGCCGGCACGAGACGCGCAACGACGAAAACGATCGTTGCGAATACCGCCGCAAGATAGGCGGCGGTTGCGAGGCGTTCGGCGACTTCACCGGGGAGCACCGCATCCAAAACCAGCGCAACGACGCAGGTCCCGGTTGACAGCGCAAGAGCGCGAGAGAGCACCCACGCGACGGCCTTGCGGCTCAACTCTTCGCTTTCCCGATCGGCAAGAGTTCAGGCGCCCACGCAACGACGATAAGGAGCAGCAGCGCGATCGCCGAAATCGCGGCGGCCACGACGTAGTATTGTTGCCCGACGAAGGTCAGCACGATTTGCCCTCCGCCCGGCAAGTTCGGGACGATCCAACCATTCGCAAAACCGTCTACAACGACGTGGGAGAGCACTCGTCCGTCGAGCGTTGCTCGCCATTCGGGGTGATACGCCTCACCGAACACTAGCAGGAAGGGGCTACCGGCGCTCTTGACGGTGACCTCGAGATCGGTCGGAGAGCGCCTATCCCAAATCATCCGAAGGTCTTTCGTCTGAGGCAGATTCGCCGGCGCGAGACTGAGCAAACCGATCTTGACACCGCGGTTGGCGCTCGCGATGCGATGCGTTCCGCGAGCGAGAAAGATCGGACTCGCACCGACCCGGCTGCCATCTACCGTCATCGGGGGCGCGGAGAGCGCGGACTTCCCAGGTAAAGCCCGGGCCGGCATCGCGTGGACGTTGTAGTAGAGATCGGTGAACTTCGGCCGGCTTCCTTGCGCCAGAAACCAGATCCCGGCGAGGCGTAGCGGTGTATCGTTCCAGTCGTTGGCAAACGCGTGCATGAAAGTAATGTCGAATGAACCGTCGCGATCGATCGGCAGGAGGCGATAGGTTGTGCTCTTTCCATCGGTCAGCGCGACTGCCAGCCAGGCGACGCGGTTATCGGTGGCGCTCACATTTCCAATGACCTCGGGATCGCCAAAGAGTCCAGTCGTGGGCTTGGCGAGCGCCACGGTAGTAACCGAGCGATCCTGCGCGGGGACTCGGGGAGCGCCGTGCGCAGGCCCGATCGCCTGGAACGACACATCGGGCGCAACTGCAGCCGAGATGACATCGGAACCGAGGTCGCTGCGTTCGCCCGCGAGTGGTTGGAAGGTAAAGGCGACGTCGTTCCAGCCGGGCTGCAACGTGACGGAGAAGCTCACGGCAACCGGCATTGGCCCTTGCAGGCCGTCGACGGTGTCGTATTGCTGCGGATCGGCCGGCGGCCCCGGCAGCGCAACGTTCTGCGGCGTTTGGCCCTGCACCGTCACCGTCATGAAATCTGCGACCTGCAAGCGGCTGATGCGCATCGAAATCGCGACTCGTTCCGGGTTGGCCCCGCCCACGTAAACGTGCGCGTGCGCTTCCCGGGCGAACAGGAACCACGACATCGGATCGCCCCGTTGCCAGGCGTAAGCGGTCGCGTCCTCGCGATACCATTGCTGCGGCATCATGAGTGCCGACGTGCCGACGACGCCGTCACCGAACACGTACGGAAGCGTCGGCGAAAGAGCCGCCGAAAACCGCGGCTGCGACGAAGTGCCCGCGAGCACTCGCGTGGGCGCGAGACCGTCGGGGCCGAACGAGCCAATCGCGCTGGCGGTGACGCGATAGTAGCCGCTTTGCGCCACCTTGACGCGCGCGTGCGAATCGTACACGAGTTGACTCGAGACGAGGTTGCGCGGCAGCGCGCGGTCAACCGATGCGATCGTTCTCTCCCACGATTTGAGATCGTCCAGGTTCACCAGCGCAACGACCAAATCGGGATCGACATAACCATCGGAAAGCCAGTGGCTCCCCTGCGCAAGGGCAACCTGGCCGTATTGCGTCCATGCGCCACCGGTTTTTACGGAAATGAATTGCCCGTCTATTTCCAGCGTCTGCGGCGCGGGCCGGTAAAAGAGCAGCGACTCGTCGCGAGCGAAGACCGCGTACGTTCCGGTGCTGCGAACGTCGAAGGCGGTGAGAAGCCCGGCGTCGGCCGGCGGAGGATGCACGCGGATTCCGCGCGCGAGTGCCTGGTTGACGGCAAGATCGCGGATTTCATCGGCCGACGCCGGTAAAACCGGCGATAGCGACCGCATCGTTGCGGCAAACTCGTCCATCGAGCGATCCGGCGGGTCGAATTGGGCTTGTCCTTTTGCCATGGCCTCGACGTTGCCGAGATAGGCGTCCGAAAACGCTGGAGAGGTGCTGATCACCGGATGGGTCACGCCGTACAGCAGCGGGAGCGCGCCGCCCACGCGGTAGATGCGCAAGGGGCCGTCGGCCCGAACCGGCGTCGCTCCAATCACTCGCTGCAGTAAGTCGTGCGTCAGCGTCGTGTCATTGAAGCGCCACTCCCCGGGCGAGCTGAAATCGATCGCAGGAATGAAATCGTCGCGCTGCAAGATCGTGTCGACGCCCAGAACGCGCAGCATGTCCGCCGAGAACGGCAGTCCTTCACGCGTCGCTCGGTACGCGCGGCGCACCCAAAGGTCGGCGCCTTGCGACGGTTCGCTTCCGAGCAGCCCATAGACCATCGGACGCCCGACCAGCGCATCCTCGATGTAGAACTGTGGGTTGCCCCAGTCGAACTGCTCCAAAAACTGGGTCGGAAAGAGCGCGACCCGCTGTTGCTGATCGGCGCCGACTAGGGTGTTCTCGCGATACTCCCAAGCGGGAAGCTGCTCGCCCGGATAGTTCATCTTGTCGATCAGGACTGGGATGAAGGTGAGTATCGGCACCAGGATCGCCAGCGTTCGCGCTGCCGGTACGATCCGGTTCCACTTGCGCTTCCCCGCGTCATCCAGCTTCTCGATTTGCTGCCCCAGCGCCGCGATCATCGCATAGACGCCGAGTGCATAAAGCCCGCTGAGTCCGAACTCGACGCCGGCAACCCACTTGTACGAAAAGCGAAACATTTGAAATCCGGGAACGTTTCGGTACAGCTGATCGTAGAGGGGCGTCGTAACGGCACTGCCCAGCTGATCGTGATAGTAGCCGACGACCAAAGGCACCGATACGATGGTGACCAGCAGGAAGAAGAGCGTCACGGGACGCTGGTTTCGGCGAAAGGCAATCCCCCCAAGCGCCACGATCGGCACCACCCACAGCAACGCGCCGAACAGCCCCGATGCGTAGGCGACGGCCCAAGGAAAGTACGGCCGATCTCCAAACGAGGCGAACGTCGCCCAGTGGCCCAGGCCGCGCAGTACGTTAGCGAACGACGTCGCCGCATTGTGCATTGACGGAGCTTCGGTGAGCACGCCGCCGAGCCAGCCGCCCCGAAAGTAATCCAGGAACGGAACGATCCAGTACAAATTGATCGCGAGCGCGCAGATCGCCGTTACGCAGACGATCGGCAGCGCTCGCGCGGCCGCGCGCGCGGGTTTTGCATCGAGCCCGACGGTCACGATTAGAAATAGTGCGACGATCGCGGCATTAATCGCGACCAACGGCGGATTGATGCCGCCGCCGATCAGAACCAGCAATGCGACGGCCAGCGCGGCACGCCAGAGGTTCATCTCGGCGCGCAGGGCGCGCGCCATCACGCCGACCATCGCGGGAACCGTGCCGTAGGTCAGCAACCAGACGATCTGGGCTTGCGAATTCAACGCCACGTACATGTTGAACAGAAACGCGCACGAACCGGCGATGCAGGCTATCTCATCGAGCCACGGGGCGACGCTGCGCAGGCAGTAGTACATCGACCAAAGACAACCGAGATAGACTGCAAAGACCGCGGCGTGCTGGGCAAAGGTTTGCGAAACATGGAGCACCTGGGCCGCCGCGTAGAGCCACGAGTACGGAGTTTGATACGCAACCCAAAAGCCGGTATGCGTACCCAAGCCGACTTGAGGGTTCCAAGCGTGGAGCAGCCGCCTTAGAAATTGCTCTGGGTCGATATGCAGCGCGGCTTGCCCGTCGTTGAGCTGCAATCCGCTTCCGTAGCCGCTGGTCACCAGCAACGCGAGCGCGACGAAGAGCGCCGGTATCAGTCCGCGTTGCAATACCGCGGCCGTTGGCCGCTCGAGCTCGATCGGAGCGCTGTGCTCGGCGGTCTGCTCCTTCACGAGTGAGTCTTTCCGTACAATTTAAAGGGGCCTTCCATCATTAAATTCTGTTCGACGGACGACCGCCCGAAGAGAACGTTCACTTGCCGTTGCACGGTCTCGGGCTCGAGATCGCGCACGATACACCGGTAGTCGATCCGGCGCACGCACTCAAAACCACGCGAGCCTTCGTCGTGACAGGCCGGGCAGAGCGTCGGACGTAAGGCGACGGCCGGCCCGATCGGAATTCCCCGCACTTCGCTGGTCATACCGAAGAGTGCTAACGTCTTAACGCCGAGGCCCGAAGCGAGGTGCGTAAAGCCCGCGTCGTTGCCGACGAAGACCTCGCATTCGGCAAGCCGCCGCGCCGCTTCCGCCAACGGCTCACAAACGATGGTGATTCCCGCGTGTCCGCGAAAATCTTGCTCGGCCCGCGCCGCCTCGCTTCTCTCGTGCGGCCCGAGGAAGAAACGCACGCTGCGGCCCGCACCCGCTTGCGAAGCTGCCAACGCAACGAATCGCTCGTAGGCCCAGCGCTTTGCCTCGTTGCCTTTGTACGCCATCGAACCCGGGTGGATTCCGAGCATCCCGGCAATTCGCGGCCGGCTCCACGACGCCGGCATCCAGTACTCGAGGTCGCCGGCACCGGCTTGCAAGCCAAGCGCTCGCGCCAGGCGCAGATTCTCGGCTAGACGGTGCCCGCCCCGAAGCGGCACTCGAACGTTGGCACCGGTGCGCACGATTGCCGCGGCCGAGCCGCCGTATTCGTGCGTCAGGAGCGTCCGCGCAGCGATGCTTCGTGCGACCAAAGCATACTGCCAGCGAGTGGCCGGAAAGGGAACGATGCAGCAATCGTAGTTTCGCCGGCGCAGCCGCCGAACCGCACGCAGCACGTCAAACGGAGTCGAGTGCAACGGCAGCTCTTCGACCTCGCGGACGACCTCGAGCGCGCGAACGTAATCGCTCACCGCGTCGTTCTGCGCTAACGCGTCGATCGCCCAGCCGTCGCGGTGCAAGCCGCGCAGAATCGGCCCGGCGGCAAGAGCATCGCCGAGCCCTGGCAACAGAAGCACCAGCGCTGTCCCGGACGCCACCTTGCAGGTTACTTTCCGATAACGATCGGTACGACTATTTCGTGCGAACCCGCGGCCCGGTCGGTGCCGAACGCCGCACGCTCGGGCTTGTCGTAGTAGTGCAGGATCCGCATGCGATAGAAAATCGCCAGCGTGTCGAGAAAGACGTTGAACACGGTGGGAAGGCGCAACCGGCTGCGGACGCGTTGGAAATTCACGGTGACCGGCGCTTCGACCACCCGATAGCCGAAGTGATGGACGTTCGCGAGCAGTTCGAGATCGAAGGCGAAGCGCTTGACCAGGATCCGCGGCATCACGCGCTCGAGAACTTCACGTTTGAACAGCTTGATGCCCGTTTGCGTGTCGCGTACCGGCAGTCCGAAAAGCGCGCGCACCAGCATATAGTAAAAGAAGCTGTAGATCCGGCGCTGTACCGGATAATCAACCTTGGAGTTTGGATGAAATTTAGATCCGATGACCGCGTCCGCGCGGCGGTCGCGCATAATGTCAAAGAAACTCGCCAGCTGTTCGGGATGCAGATCCATGTCGGCGTCCAGAAACGCGACGTAGTCGCCCTTCGAGTAACAGGCGCCGCAAATCAACGCGTTGCCCTTTCCTTCGTTGCGCGTGCAGCGCACGACGCGCACGCGCTCGGGCCACGTCAGCAGCGCCTCGCTGGCGACGGCATGCGTTCCGTCCCGACTGCCGTCGTCGATCACGACGATCTCGAAATCGATGCCTAGCGCCTGCATCGTCCGGACCGTTTCACGGACGTTTTCCGCAATCGAACCGGCCTCGTTGTAGGCCGGCATCAGAATCGACAGCATGGCGCCCAATGGTTTGGCCTTTGAGGAAAATCTAGCCTGCCGGAATCAAGCGATCGGGGCTTCGCGATTCTCCGGCGGGCTGACCAGATTTCGCTCGAATTTGGCCACGATGAGATGCCAGGCCAGCTCGAGCTCCTCGACGCCGAGCATACGCGCGACTGCGACGAAGACCGTGCCGCCGATGGCGATTTGCCCGAACAGGAACCAAGCGCGCGACGCAAAGCTCGCCTCCGGCGTCACGCCCAAGGCCGATATCCAGCCGAGCGCGGCGAGCATCGCCACCGAACTGGCAACGACCTTTCCCGTCGAGAGAAGCAGCGCGCCCCAATCGATACCCGACACGAGCCGCGCGATGACTAAAAACAAGAGGAGCGCCTGCATGCTCTGACTGAGAGAATTTGCCAGCAGCAGGCCGCGCGCGCCCAAACTCGGCAGCCACACCAGCGAAAGCAGGACATTGACGACAACGGTAACGACTGAGATCGTCACCGGCCACATCGTTTCGCGGCAAGCAAAGCAGCAGCGCGTCAGAACGACGTTGGCGGCAAGTGCGATCAGACCGATCGCCGCGTAGGGCAACAACGTGGCGGTCAAATCGGTCGCTCCCGCCTGAAACGTTCCGCGCTCGAAGAGTGCCTGCACCATCGGGTGCGCCAAGACGATCAGCGCACAGACCGATGGAATCGTGATGAAATTTACCAATCGCAGTCCGGTGACGACGCTGCGCGCGACTCCTCGCCGGTTTTCCCGCGCAAACTGCGCCGCGAGCAACGGAAAGATCACCGTGGCAATTGCGGCGGCAAAGATTTGCTGCGGGAAATTCACGAGCTTGGTTGCGTAATTCATACCGGAGATGTAGCCCGGCGCCAGCGTCGACGCGAAGAAGCGGTCGAAAAAGAGTGCCAGCTGGCCGGCGGCTGAACCGACGATAATCGGGCCGAGCAAGACCCAGATCTTCTTCAGCCCGGGATGGCGGAGGTCGACGATCGGCCGGTACTTGCCGATGGAAAGAAACGACGGAAGCTGGACGAGCACCTGCGCGGTCAAACCCAAAACCGTTCCCAGCACCAAGGCATAGATCCCCATACCGTGGCTCAGCAGCACCACGCAGGCGATCGTCACGATATTGACGGCGACGCCGATCATCGCCGCCGCACGGAAGCGATGGTACGCGTTGAGCATCGCGGAGAGCACGCCGCTCAAACTCACGGCGACGATGCTCGGCATCAACCATCGCGTCATGCGGATGGCGACGCCCATTTGCGGCGCCGGAAAGCCGTGAGCGATCAACGGGACGTACCACCGCGCTGTGAAGAAGCCGACGACCGCACACGTCGTCAGGACGATCGCTAGCATGTTGAGGACGGTGCTGGCCAGGCGCCAAGCTTCTTCTTCCTTGCGATGCGCCAGGTATTCGGAAAAAGTCGGAACCAGTGCGCTGACGAGCGCTCCGTTGAAGACGCCGAAGAGAATGGTCGGAATCGTCGCGGCCGCCAGAAACGTATCCATTTCCCAGCGCGTGCCATAGTACCGGGCGCTAACGACCTCGCGCATGAAGCCAAGCAGCGTAGATGCGAACGTCGCGCCCATGATGAAAAGCGTCGAACCCGCGATCGATCCGCGAGGCCGTTGCCGCCGAAGCTCCGGGACTACTCTGAGATGCGCGGTCGGCCTAATGCGCTCCGTCCTTCCGTAAGACCGCTGGAACGGTTCTCAAAACGATTGCCAGATCGCCCAGCGGCGTCCACTCGTCAACGTAGCGATTGTCGAGCTCCATCCAATGTTCGAACGACACGTCGCTGCGCCCGTTGATCTGCCACAAGCACGTTACGCCCTGCGGAACGCTCAACCGGCGCATCGCCGCGGCATCGTAATGTTCCACCTCGCTGGGCAGCGCCGGGCGAGGACCGACCAGCGACATCTCGCCTCGAACGACGTTCACGAAGTTCGGTAGCTCGTCTATGCTGGTGCGACGCAGAAACCGGCCCAGAGGATGAAGCCGCGGATCGTTACGGATTTTAAAGACCGGTCCGTCTACCTCATTGAGGTGCATCACGCTCTGGCGCATGTCGTGCGCGCCGTTGACCATCGTGCGCAGCTTAAACATCTTGAAGCGCCGTCCGTGCATTCCGACGCGCTCTTGCGCGTAAAACGGCGCACCGCCGGTAGCCAGCGTAATGGCCAGCGCCGCCAGCACCACGACCGGCGCGGTAAGAATCAGTAAAAGACTGCCGACCAAAACGTCGATCGCACGCTTGAATGCGGGCCAAGACTCGGGGACTTCGCGACCCCTCGACGCGCTGACCGCAAACCGCACGACGCTCGACCTCATGCCAGCAGCGCCTCTCTCACGGTGCGGCCGACAAAATCCAGCCCTTCGACGTCGCCGATCGCTCCGCCGCCGGCCGGCCCGACGTGCAGGAACGGAACGTACTCGCGGGTGTGATCCGAACCCGGCGCGCTGGGGTCGCAGCCGTGATCCGCCGTGAAAATCACCTCGTCTTCGCGATGCAGGCGGGTCAGGAGGCCGGATAGCATCTCGTCGAGCTCTTGAAGGGCGTTTGCGTATCCGCGTACGTCTCGACGATGACCGTACTTCGAATCGAAATCGTTGAGATTCGTAAAGATGAAGCCGTGAGTTACGCTGTCCAACAACTCGAATGTCTTCTCCATCGCTTCTCGATTATCGGCGACCAGGGTCGACGACGTTATGGCGCGTCCGCAGTAGATGTCGCCGATCTTTCCTACCGCGTGTACGTCGATATTCCCAGTTTGCAGCTCGTCGAGCAGGTTTGGAGGTGGCTCGATTGCATAATCCCGTCGATTCGGCGTCCGCTGGAAAGCCCCCGGTTTTCCGGCAAAGGGGCGGGCGATGACCCGGTTGACGTTGTGGGGCGGCACGAGCATCTCCCTCGCCCTGCGGCACCACTCGTAGAGGGTTGCGAGTGGAACGACCGCCTCGTGAGCGGCAATCTGAAAGACCGAATCGGCCGACGTATAAAGGATAGGACGGCCTGTTTCGATATGTTCGGGACCCAGCTGTTCGATGACCTCGGTACCCGACGCCGGCTTGTTTCCGAGCGGCGCTTTTCCGGTAATGCGCGTCAACGCTTCAGCAACCTCCGGCGGAAAGCCGTTCGGATAGGTCGGGAACGGCACGGACGTGATGACGCCCATCATCTCCCAATGGCCGGTTATCGTGTCTTTGCCGCGACTGCGCTCGCGCAATCGCGCCACGCGCGCGCTGGGGTGTGGCACCGGACGCACTCCGGGTATCTCGGTCAGCAAGCCAAGGCCTAGACGCTCGAAGTGCGGGAGGCGCAACGAGCCTTGACGGCGCGCGACGTTGCCGATCGTGTTCGCACCGGGCGCGTCGCCATATTCGGAAGCATCGTCCAGCGCGCCGATTCCGCCGGAGTCGATCACGACCGCGATCACGCGCTTCATTGCGCTGGTGCTTTCCCTCCAGGAGTCCGTTCTTACTTCGAAAAAGCGTTGCGACCATGCCACGGATCTCATTCGCGGCGGCGCTCACAGCGTTATTGGCAGCTCTTGCGTGCGCCGCAAGCCGTGCGCAGACGCCGCCGATGCCATCGCCGGCTCCTCCGTCCACGGCGGCCCCCCAAAGTACCGCGACACCAGCGAGCACGGCAACGCCGCAGAGCACGCCGCCCCCTCCTAAGTCGGTTCTGTACTTAACGGCGGCGCGAATCGACTTTTATTACGATTCCTTCTTGCTCGAAGCCGATGGAAACGTGCGCCTGCGAACCAGCGACGGCTTCACCGTATCCGGTGACTCATTTTCCATGGACCTCAAGAACAATCGCTATCTGCTGGCCGGTCACGTGACGCTTCACGATGCGACCGGAACGGTGAAGGGTGCTGCGATCTCCGATTTTCTGGACTTCAGGCGCATCTATTTCGTGCCGGTGACGGGCGAGCCGGACCGTTGGACATTCCTTGACGGCGATCTTGCGCACCCGGTCAAAGGCCGGGTGATGCCCGACGATGCTTTTTATTTTCCGGTCATCGTGCAAAGACCGAGCCTGACCGCCGGCGGCGCCGTCATCGACACCCGTACCTACGTCCGCTTCGTCAATTCGCACACCTACGTCGCCGGTTTGCCCATTCCACTGGGAACGGACGTCGTAAACTTTTCGTCCAATCCGTACTTCGCGCAGAACTCGCTCTCCGGAGCGAGCGCCGATCTAACTTGGACCGTGGCCGGGAGTCCGAACGCGCTTACCGCGCTCCACCTTCGTTACGACCCTACGTATTATTTGTACGGGTCGATCGAGCAGCATCTCGTCGGGGACCACGAGTATGCGATCTTTTCGGTCAATCCGGCAACCCGGGCTGAAAAATGGTGGAATCTGAAGTTGTACGAAGCGCTAGGCAGCCGCTTTCAGATCCAGAGCTTCACTCAGTACTACGCGCAGCAAGACTGGCTGCGCCTACCGGCCTCGGCACAGCAGACCACCTGGCTCAATGCGGTCTACGCATTTCCGCATTCCTACGTTCAGGCAACCTCGCAGCTAACGAACTACAACGTTCTCGGCCCGGGGGCGCTGGAGCTGCCGAACTCGATTGCCGGCAATCTGTCCCATCCATCGCAGGTGGCGATCAGCGCATCCAGCTTCCAAAATCGCATCGCCGACTTGCCGCTCTTCGAGCAGATTTTCGAAGGCTACGGTTTCAACCACGATTCGGTCGGTGCCGCCCAGTACCTCAACGGAATGCCGCCTTATTGGCCCCAGGGAGGGCGCGCGTTTGCGCCCATTCCGATCCCAGGGCTGCAAGCATACGGCGCGCCCTGCACCGAGCAGCCGTCAAAGTATTACACGTACTACTGCCCAGTCTACACGACGATTTGGGACACGGTCTTCGGCTTCACTTTCTTCACCCCGGCGCTGAAACTGAACGCCGCGCCCAGTCCGTACGAAACGTATTACTTCAACGCCAGCTTCACCAAGCAGTATCAATGGAATTCTCTGCCGCACTGGATCGGCACCGATACGACGAGCTTTTCGATTAGCCGGCAATTCGCGCGCTGGGTTAACACCTATCTCGGCTATCAGATCATGAATACCGGCGATTACTACATTCAAGGCGGGTATCAGCCGTGTGCCCCGGTCGGGACCACGTACTGTCCCGAAAGTTTGACTTCGTTTCGCGGCGTCTCGACGCTGCGCACGACCAGTCTAGGCATGAACTTCGTTCCAGATCCGGATTTCAACGCGTCGCTGCTGGTCCGTCATCACGACGATTTTCCGATCCCCGTTCCCGGCGTCTTTTCCATGCCGCCAAACAACATTCTCGGGCAACCGCTTTACTCGTGGTACCTCGGTCAACCGCCTTACGATGCCACCGGCGACGTGCGCGCGCGGATCCTTCCTCACATGCTGCTCGACGTCTCGCGGACGTTTTACTGGTACGGCAATCCCTACCGCACGGAATTCTGGCAGCCTAATTTCGTGATTCAGTTGCTGCCAATATGACGCGTTGGCCGATTTCCTTAGCCGTAATCGCTCTCGCCGTCGCGCTGCTCGCCGCCGGTTCCTCGATCGTCGTGAGCGGTCAGCTGCTAGCCTATCAAGACGGGTACGTATTCTTCACTACGGGCGACGGTTTTCGCGTCGCGTCGAACGTCGTGATTCGCGACGCGAAGACGGGCGCAGCGACCTCGCTGGTGCCCGGTCCGCGCATCTGGGCGAGAGCAACGTTCGATCCGAGCGGGACGGTAACCGAGCTCGACCTCTCTCGCGCGCCGCTGCCCCCCGAAGGGAGCTTCGCCGACGTGGCGCATTTTGCGGTCGCTCTCTCGACGCCGGTGCCAAACCCCGATCTGCTGCGAGCACTGCAGACGCCCGTCCCGGGCTCCGGCGTGCCGGCGGTGCAACAGTTCTCGGGCGAGCCCGTTCTGGTGACGTTCATCGTGCAGGTCCCGCCGAACACGCCGTTTACCTCGAGCGTTTACATCACAACCGACGCCAGCGCCTGGTACGCTCAAGCAATTCCGATGGATCGCGTCGACGCGCTCCACTACCAGATAACGCGCCGCTATCCGTCGGGTACGGTTTTCCGTTACCTCTACGATCGGGGCTCCTTTCAATCGGTTGAGGTCGCGCAAAACGGGCTGACCCGCCCGCCGCGCAACCTGACTGTCGGCAACGCCGACGTCCGCGTGATTCGCGACACCGTGTACGCCTGGCAAGACGCAGCTGCCGGCGGAGTCAGCCAGCCGCAGCCTCAGATCATGCCCACGCCTTATAATCCTGCTCCATTCCCGAATCTGCCGCCCGGAATTCCACCGCCTCAACCGCCGCCTGCAAAGCCGCCCAGTTAGGCAGCGTGCGACCGACCCAGCGGATTTCCAATCCTCATGGCGCGATCGTATTCGTGGCTGCATGCTGCTTCGCGACGATTTCCGGAGGGATACCGCACGCCGTCCGGCCGCAGCCGCAACCGATTGCGAGCGGCACGCCGGCTCCGCCGTCTTCAAACGTCACTTCATCGCCGACGCCGCCGTCGATCGTCCCGATCGTCGTGATAGGGTCTCCTTCGGCGCAAGCGTCGGTTACATCGTCGGCGATGCCGTCGCCGGCCAATTCGTCGTCGGCATCCCCCTTTGCACCCTCGCTCTCGTCGCCGTCTCCGGCGCCGACGCCGACGATTCTGATGCTTCCGCCCAATGCTCCGCCGGAAATTCTTTGGATACGGATCAGTTCGGTCGCGCCGAAAGCCGGCGATATGCTCTCCGGCACGGTTCTAACGTCGTCGAACGTTGCCAGCGTAGAAGTGCGCGTGGCCACTTATAGCTTCGTTCTGACCAAGACCGACGTCGGGCATTTTGAAGGGAACGCTCACGTGCCGCGTATCCCGTTTTTCATCGGCCGCAACTTCACGCTGCTGGTCATCGCGCGAAATACCGCGGGGGTGATGGCCCAGACCGGCATTCCGTTCCAGATACGCTAACGCACGGTAATCGGAATCGCGCGCGTCACCGTGTCGCCGCGCGTGTTGCGCGCGATGACCAGCAGCGTGAAGTTGCCGCGAATGAAAAACGGCATCGGAGCGAGTGTATACGTGATTGCGAAGCGGCCAACGCCGAGCTTTGAAAGGTTCAGCGCGTAGCCGCCGATGCGCGCTTGGACGCTGGCCACGTTCGAGGTCGTGAGAACGTTGCCCGAAACCGTGTCGCCGGGACGAACCGTCGTCTCGCTCATCGCCACGCCCAGAATCTGCGGCGGCGCATCCGAGGAGAGGCGAAGCACTTGACTTGCGAGCTTAGGCGGAGTGGGCTTCGGCGTAGCCGCTTGCGCGGCGCTGGGCGGACCGGAAGCTGCGCTCGACGCAGGCGTGGGCGGCGGCGGAGTCCTGACCGCAATCGTCGGGGCAGCCGTGGGGCGCACCGGCGGGGGCGTCGACTGATTCGCGGGGCGCCCGGCGTGGTTGGCGCTGCTGCATCCGCCGAGCGCGGTCAGCGAAGCGACGAGGCAGATGCCCCATCCGAGTTTGCGCATTGGCGCTTGGTTCTGCTTGGCTTGCGTTGAAGACTCTTTACCTGTGTCGACCGATTCAACGCGCCCAGTCCTGAGCATCGTGGTTCCGTTCTACAATGAGGCCGCGAACGTCGCGCCTTTGCTAGCGCGAATCGGCGCAGTTGCCGATTCGTTGCGCGCCCAATACGACTATGAGCTAGTGCTGGTCAACGATGGAAGCAACGACGGCACGGCCGCCGCGATTCGCGACGAGATGAAGAGCCGGGCACACGTCGTGTTTGTGAACCTCTCTCGAAATTTCGGTCACCAACTCGCGGCAACGGCCGGGCTCGAGATCGCCGCAGGCAACGTCGTCGTCCTAATGGACGGCGACCTTCAAGATCCGCCCGAACTGATCGTAAACTTCTTGGAGCGCTGGCGCGACGGATACGACGTCGTCTACGCCGTGCGCCGCGGGCGCCCGGGCGAAAGCCCGTTCAAACTGCTGACCGCGCGTGCTTTCTATCGCATCATCAAACGCCTGACCAAGATAGAGATTCCCATGGACGCCGGAGATTTTCGCTTGATGAGCCGGCGAGTGGTCGAGGCGCTGCGCCGCTCGCCGGAACGAAACCGCTTTCTGCGCGGAATGGTCAGCTGGGTCGGCTTCAATCAGACTGCAATCGAATACGATCGCGACGTTCGCTACACCGGAACGACGAAGTATCCGTTGGGAAAGATGATCCGTTTTGCGATGGACGGCATCACGTCTTTCTCCGACATCCCGCTGCGGCTGGCCTCGTACTTTGGTTTCGCCGTCAGCGCGGTCGCATTCGTATACGCGCTGATCGTGGTCGTGTTCAAGCTGCTCAACCTCAATCCGCCGGCGTACACGCCGGGCTGGGCGTCAACGATCTGCGCCGTGCTCTTTCTCGGCGGCGTGCAGTTGATGAGCTTGGGAATACTCGGCGAGTATCTCGGGCGCGTCTACGACGAAGTAAAAGGACGTCCGCTCTACCTGATTAGCGACATCGAACGATCTTGAGGAAGCGCTGACGTATTATCCGGTTGTCGACCGGATCGCGGTACCGGTTTCGCTCGATCCTTTATCGGCAGCGCTTCTTGCCGGAGCGTGCATCGGCGGCGCGCTGCTTGCGGCGCGCCGGCCCGCTTATGCTTTGGGTGCGTTGTTCGCGGTTACGCCGTTTGCTTTCGCGCATCAGGCATTTGCAACGACGATCACGCTGCCCAAGGCCGTGCTGGTGGGCGTGCTCCTCGGCTTAACCACCTATCGAGGAATCCTTGCGTGGCTGCGGCGCTACCCCGCTTCGCTGCTGCTGGCCGCGCTGACGGTGCTCCTGATCGCGACCGCGCTCACGCTCGTAGACGCAGCGTCGCGCGGTCCGGTCCTACGCGAGAGCCTCAAGGTTGCCGAATATGCGGGAACCTTCGTTGCCGCGTACCTTTGCTACGCGCTCGACCGCGACGACGCGCCGCTAGTCGGAGCCTTTGCCGCCGCGGCGATCGTCGTTGCGGTCTCCGCCTTAGCGCAAGAGGTCTCCGGCGCGCCTTCGGGGCTGTATGTCGGCGCAGCAGTCGTTCCCCGCATCGCCGGCGTGCTCGAAGGGCCGAATCAGCTTTCGGGCTATTGCGAGATCGCATTTGCCGTGCTGGGCGCATGGTCGTTGCAGCGTCGCCGGCCGCTGATCGACGTCGCCTTGGGACTGATCGTCTGCGCGAGCGTGCTAACGTTCTCGCGTGCGGGCTGGCTAGGCATCGCAGCCGTCGGTGCCGTGCTGGCGTGGGCCGGCGGCCGGCGCGTATGGCCGGCGTTGCGGCCCGCGGCAGTTGGGCTCGGAGCGGGATTGGCCGGCGCGCTAGGGTGGGCGATCCTGGCGCACACCCCGGGCGTGTTGCGCGCGTCGCTCGAACCCAGCGGCTACGCGGGCGGCGTTGGGAACCGGACAGAGCTGTGGAGCGCTGCCTGGCGAATGTGGCGCGACCATCCGCTGCTTGGCGTCGGTGCCGGTAACTTCGAACTCGACCTCCCGCTGTACGGCCTCTACGGCGTCCGCACGCACGCCAATAGTTGGTACTTGCAATCCTTGGCCGAAGGAGGCTTGGTGCTGTTCTGCGCGACGCTCGCGCTGCTCGGCGCGGTCGTGGCCGCTCTCGGCGGAGCCAACATCGTGCAGCGCTTGCGCAGCGCGTCACCCTGGGTGGTCGCAGCCCTGGCGGCAACCCTGGCGCTAGCGCTGCACCAGACCGTCGATTTTTTATTCTTCTATCCGAAGGTCGGCGGTACGTGGTGGCTGCTCGTGGGCGCTGCAGTCGCGGCTTTGACGCCCTGACGCAGCCTCTGACCGTCGTAACCGATGCGGGTACGCGCGGCGCGTGGATGGTTGCGCTGCTCTTTGCCGCGATCGCAGCCGCGAGCTTACCCTACGGATGGATGCTTGCGCGAAAGCGCGCGCCTCCACTCGCCGCGCAGTTTGCGATCGGCATCGCCGCCCTGGCCATCGCCTGGTGCTCTCCCGTGCTCTTCTCTAGCGACGTGTATGCGTACGCCGCCTACGGCGAGCTGGCCCGCCTAGGACTCAACCCATACGCCTATGTTGCGCCGATGCCTGGCGACGTACTGATTTCCGACGCGATGTGGCAATGGAACGGGACGCTGCCGATCTGCGTTTACGGGCCGGGATTCGTTGCGATCGCCTCGGCGGTCGTCGCGCTGCTGGCGCCACTCGGAGCGCTTGCCCAACTGCAAGGGATGCGCGTGTTGGACTCTGTCGCGCTACTGGGCTGCATCGCGCTGGCCTATGCAGGATTTGGCGGTAAGCGCGGCTCCGGGTTGCGCGCTGCAGCAGTGATTTGTTTGAATCCGGTGGCAATCTGGTGCGCCGCCGAGGGGCATAACGATGCGCTTGCGCTGGCTGCGACGCTCGCCGGTTTTGCCTTGGTGCGGGCAAACTTGCCTACTGCCGGCGGCGCGCTCACCGCCCTCTCGGCGTTGATCAAATCGCCCGGCGCCGCGGCCGCGACCGGTCTGGCGGTGTCCGACCGGCGGGCGCGGATCGGCGCCGCGCTAGGGCTGACGGTGGCAATCGCAGTTAGTTTTCCGCTGATCGCGGCTGCTGCGACGCGCGTGCTCCCGCACGGTCAATATGCCCCGCAAGCATCCCTGCAAGCTGCCTTCGCTTTACTCGGCGGTCCAGCCGCGATCGCGCTGAGCGTTGTCATCGCCGCCGGGCTTGCAGCCCACGCTCTTGCGCTCGCGCGCGCGCGACGCGACGAAGGCTGGATTTGGCTTGGCCTCGCGGCTTGGGCGCTGATTCCAAATCCCTATCCGTGGTACGCGCTGTGGTTGACGGCGCTGGCCGCGCTCGCACCCAAGACGCGAGCGGCCACCGTCGCGATCCTGCTGTCGTTCACCTCGCTGTTGCGGTACGTCCCCGACGCGATCGCTGCGCCCAGTCCGCCGATTCGCGTGGCGCTTGGAATACTTGCGGCGTTGCCGTTCGCCGCGCTCCTGATATAATGAGCGGCTTGCTGCAAACCATAACCGAGTCCAGCCGCCCGCTGCACGGCATTGCCGACAAGCTGACTTCGCTGCGAGAATTGCCGGGGCCCAAGCCGGGCGCTTACGCGCTTCACGAGACGATTGCCGCCGCCCGGCCGGCAATCTTCGCCGCGCTGCAGCGCGCTTTGCGTGGGACGATATTGATCCTCGTGCCGACGCCCGACGCTGCCGAGCGCGCGTTCGCCGATCTCCTCTTCTACTTGGGCGAGGGCAGCCAACTGATTGCGCTGCTTCGCTCGCGGGACGAAGCGGTCGGTGCCATCGAGAGCCCGTCCGAGCGCAGCGCGCGGCTGACCCTTCTCGCGAATCTTGCCGACGGCGCCGCACGCGTCGTCTTGGCGCCGATCGCCGCGGTGCGCCAATCGCTGATGTCGCGTACCGCCTTCGATCGATCGCGCTTCGTGCTGCGCAACAACGACGAACCAGGGTGGGAGCGGCTTCAGGAGCGCCTCTTTGCGCTCGGCTACGTGCGCACCGACGTCGTGAGCGCAGTAGGTGAATACGCGGTGCGCGGCGGCATCATCGATCTTTTTGCGGCAACGGCGGACTCACCGGTGCGAATCGAGCTTTTCGGCGACCGGATTGAGTCGATGCGATTCTTCGATATCGAATCGCAACGCAGCAGCGAACCGGTCCACGCTCTCGCGGTCGCGCCGTGGGAGGATCGGACCGAACGCGGCGTGACGATCTTCGATTATCTCGGCGACGACGCGACGGTCGTGGTGGAAGAGCCGGCCACCGTCGCCGCCGTCGCGGCGGCGCTCGATGAAGAACGCGAACGCGAGCGGCACACGCTGCTGGCGGGCGATTTGGACGATGCCGGCCTGTTGGCCACCGCTTCGGATGCGCCGTTGTCCCTGGAAGATCTCGCCAAACCGCTGAGCCGGTTCGCAACGCTCCTGTTGCCGGGAGCAATCGAAGGCGCCGCGGCACTCGACTGGCTGCCGCGAACCCTGGAATCGTTCGTTTTAGAATGTCGGCCGGTCGAACACTTCAACCGCCAGATCACGCTCTTCGCCGATGCGTTGCGCGGCTGGCACGAGGCTGGCGAGCACGTCTACATCGTCAGCACGGCGGTATCGCGCACGGAGGATCTGATCCGCGCCGCCGGCATCGAACCCGGACCGCGCGAACGCGGGGGCATCGTGGTCGAGCACGGTTCGATCGAGGCCGGATTTCACGTACCGAGCCTCCGGTTGCGCGTGCTGGGGGATCGCGAAATCTTCGGCGCCCCTCCCAAACGCGTCAAAATGCGAGCCGTCAAAGAAGGCGTGCCGGTCACGCTGGCCGACTTACGCGTCGGCGATTACGTGGTGCACGCCGTGCACGGCATCGGCCGGTACTTGGGGTTGCGAGCCGAGACGATTCTCGGCGCAACGCAAGACTATCTCGATCTGCGCTACGCGGGGAGCGACCGAATGCTCGTGCCCGTTACCCAGATGCACCAAATCGCGAAATACTCGGCCGCCGAGGGCCAGGTCCCACGGCTTTCTAAAATGGGCGGCGCCGATTGGGCGCGGACAAAGCAGCGCGTCTCCGAATCGTTGGAAAAGATCGCCGACCAACTGGTCGCGCTCTACGCCGAGCGAGAGCTCTCGCGCGGATTCGCATTCGGCCCCGATACCGCGTGGCAGTCAGAGATGGAAGAGGCGTTCCCCTACGATCCGACGCCCGATCAGGCAAAGGCCATAGACGCCGCAAAATCCGACATGGAGTCGAACCGCCCGATGGACCGGCTGGTCTGCGGAGACGTAGGCTACGGAAAAACCGAGGTGGCGATGCGGGCCGCTTTCAAGGCGGTGGCGGATCATAAACAAGTTGCCGTGCTGGTTCCGACGACGCTGCTGGCGGATCAGCACTTTCGCAATTTCAGCGCGCGCTTCGGCGCTTTTCCACTACGCATTGAAGCACTTTCGCGCTTCACCCCTAAGAGCGACCAAAAGCGAATCCTGCGCGATCTGGCCGAAGGCAAAGTGGACGTCGTGATCGGAACGCATCGGCTCTTGCAGAAGGACGTCGCCTTCGCCGACCTCGGGCTGATCGTCGTGGACGAGGAGCAGCGCTTCGGCGTCATGCACAAGGAGCGGCTCAAAGAGTACCGGGCGAGCGTCGACGTTTTAACGTTGTCGGCTACGCCGATCCCGCGAACGCTTCACATGTCGCTGCTCGGCGTTCGCGATCTCTCGTTGATCCAAACCGCGCCCAAGAACCGGATGTCGATCAAGACGCTCGTCGTCCCGGCGAGCGACGCCGTCGTGCAGCGAGCGATCGGCGCCGAAATCGACCGCGGCGGACAAGTCTACTACCTGCACAACCGGATCGAGTCGATCTACGCGGTGCGCAACGCGCTCGAAAAGCTCGTTCCGCGCGCACGCATCGGCGTGGCTCACGGAAAAATGCGTGAAACGGAGATCGAGCCGGTGATGCAGCAGTTCATCGACGGCGAACTCGACGTGCTGATCGCGACGACCATCATCGAGAACGGCATCGACATTCCCAACGTCAATACGATGATCGTGAACGACGCCGATCGCTTCGGGCTGGCCCAGCTCTATCAGCTGCGCGGCCGCGTCGGACGCTCCAACCATCAGGCATACTGCTACTTGCTCTATCAAGGACATAAAGCGCTGACCGAGGAGGCCAAGGCTCGCCTGGAGGCAATCCGGGAATTCGCGCAATTGGGCTCGGGGCTGCAAATCGCAATGCGCGATCTCGAAATCCGCGGCGCCGGCAACTTATTGGGCTCGGCGCAGTCGGGGTTCATCGCTTCGGTCGGTTTCGACGCGTATTGCGAAATGCTCGCCGAGGCAATTGCGCAGCGGCGCGGCGCGCCCGGAGCGCTCGAGGATCGGCGTGAGGCCGTCATTGACGTCAAGATCAACGCGTTCATCCCCAACGACTACATCGGTCAGGTCTCGCAAAAGATTGCCGTTTACCAGCAGTTGGCTCGGGCGCGCACCGAGGCAGAAGTGGACGAAGTTGCGGCCGGGGTGCGCGACCGCTTCGGCGCCTTCCCGCAGCCGCTCTCGAATTTGATCGAGCTCACCAAGCTTCGCGCGATCGCCCTGCGCAAGCACGTCACGCGCGTCGTGGTCGACGACCGGCGGCTGACGCTGGGTGTGGGCTCCGGTTTTGCCCTCGATCCGGCCGCCATACCGAAGCTGCGCACGCTCTCGCAGGACCGGTTCCGCTTTACGGACGGGCGCCTGCTGGTCGATCTGCCCGAGTCGGAGGCGTGGATGCCGCTCTTGCGCCACCTGCTCGAAGCGATGTAGCGGCTTCGTTAGAGGAGCTCTCCCCTTGCACGCGAAGCAGGGCGCCGTGACGCGGGGCCTTGGGCCCCGCTTACTACGCACTCCAAGACCTTCCTAACGGAGCAATAATGTCGAAAGCCCTACGAATCACCGTGGGCCTCGCAAGCCTTCTCATGGGCACGACCCTGGCGGCGTGTTCCAGCGGCGGCGCGGTCGCAACGGTGAACGGCCAACCGATCACCCGGTCCGAGTTCGATTCTCGCCTCGAGAGCAGTCCGATGGGACGCACCGTCCTGCAGCAGCTCGTCCAAGAGACGCTGATCGACCAATACGCCAAGAGCAACGGCATCAGCGTCAGCGACGCCGACATCGACGCGCGCGAAAATCAGATCAAAGCAAACTTCCCAAGCGGTTCGTGGGACGAGATGTTGAAGGCGCGCGGTTTGACCGAAGCCGACGTGCGGTCCGCGCTGCGCGATCAAATCGTTCTCGATAAGGCGCTGGAGAAGGACGTGACCATTAAGCCGTCCCAGATCCAGGACTACTTCAACAAGAACCACGCAACGTTCGACAAGCCCGAACAGGTGACGGCGCGTCACATCTTGGTGCCGAACATTGCCGAAGCGAACATGGTCGAGGCCCAGTTGAAGTCGGGCCAAAGTTTCGCGGTGCTGGCCAAGAAATATTCTACCGACCCCGGCAGCAAGGACAAAGGCGGCGAACTGGGTTCGTTCCGGCAGGGACAAATGGTGCCGGCGTTCGACAAGTACGCCTTCTCGGCGCCGATCGGGCAAATCAGCCCGCCGATCAAGTCGCCGTTCGGATATCACATCATTCAAGTCGAGTCGCGCACACCCGGGCAGAAGGCCACGCTTGCCGACGCGACGCCGCAGATCTTGCAGACGCTGCGCCAGCAGCAGGAAGCTCCACTGATTCAGCCTTTCCTTCAGGGGCTGCAACAGAAGGCGACGATCGTGGTAAACGATCCGCAGTTCGCCGGGCTTTTCGCGACGCCGCCACCACCCGCCGCGGCGCCTCCGGCCGCAAGTCAGTCGTCCGGCGCCGCGCCGGCGTCGAGCTCGGCCGCTTCTCCGGCACCTTCAGCGACGTAGTAGGCCACCTCATCGGCGATGCGAACCCTCTAGCGTGCTGGTTCGCATCGCCGGTTTGGGTCCGGGCGATCCCGGGCTCTTGACCATCGGCGCACTGGACGCGCTGCGCGAGATCGGCAGGGCGGTCGTTTTGCTGGCGCCGCCCGACTTGCGCGCCTATCTGGAGCGCAACGGCGTCGAAATCGTCAATGGTATGGTCGATGACCCCGGCCTGCTCGTGCGCGGAAGCGCCGAGGAAATCGCGCGCTTCGCGCACCGCGCGGCCGAGTCGAGCGAATCCCTGGGTCTCGGCGTGCTCGGCAACCCGCTCTCCGACTTTCCGGGACTTCCGCCGCTGCTGCGCGTACTTGAGGAACGCGGCGTCGCCGCCGAGATCGTGCCGGGCGTACCGCGTGCTACGCTTTCCGCGGCGATCGCAATGCCGCTGGTTCCGCTTCCGCCGCAGTCGGCTCACTACTCCTGGGACGGCTTGGTCGAGATCATGGCGCGTTTGCGAATGGGTTGCCCGTGGGACCGCGAGCAAACGCACCGCACGCTGGTGCCTTACCTGGTTGAGGAGACGTTTGAAGTCGTCGAAGCCATCGAGATCTCGCAACTCGAGGGTCTATGCGAAGAGCTGGGCGATCTGCTGCTTCAAGTGCTGTTCCACGCGCAGCTGGCTACCGAAGTCGGCAAATTCAGCATTGCGGACGTCGTGGATTCGCTGGCCAACAAGATGGTCCGGCGCCATCCACACGTCTTCGGCGATGCCATTATCGAAGACGTCGACGCGCAATGGCGAAATTGGGAACGCCTCAAGGCGCTGGAGAAAACCGGGCGGGCGCGGCGCAGCCGGCTTGACGGCATACCTAAGCAGTTGGGCGCGCTCCAGCGCGGACAGCGCATGCAGGAAAAGGCGGCGCGCGTGGGCTTCGACTGGCCCAACGTCGTCGGCGTATTGGATAAGCTGGCCGAGGAGCTGCACGAGCTCGCGCAAGCGCGGCGTCTGCCGCAGGACGATCCAAGCGTGCGGGAAGAGCTCGGCGACGTCTTTTTCACGCTGGTCAATCTCGCCCGGGCGCTGGGCATCGATGCCGAGACGGCAATGCGCGAAGCCAACGAAAAATTCTACCGCCGCTTTGCGTTCATGGAAGAGCGCGCAACTGCCGCCGGGAAGAGTCTCTCCGAACTCGATGCCGACGAACTCGAGGAACTATGGCAGCTAGCGAAGGCCTGAGCGCGACGCTGCGCGTCCGCATGAGTTTGCACGACGCGCACTATGGCGGCAACTTGGTAGACGGTGCGCGGATCTTAGCGCTTTTTGGCGACGTTGCCACCGAGCTGCTGGTGCGAGCGGACGGAGACGAAGGACTCTTCGCCTCCTACGACAGCGTAGAGTTTCTGGCTCCGGTGTTCGCCGGAGATTTCGTCGAGGCTCACGGACGAATCGTCGGCGTAGGCAAGACTTCGCGCCGCATGGAGTTTGAAGCGCGCAAAGTCATCGCTGCGCGGCCGGAGATCGGTGAGAGCGCGGCCGACGCACTCGAAACGCCGCTCGTCGTCTGCCGCGCCTCCGGGACGTGCGTCACGCCCAGAGCCAAACAGCGCAAGTAATTGGTTTGATGCGGGCGGACGAGCCGAAGGCGATTGCGCTGCGCGGTTGGCAGATACCGGCCTCGCGGCTGCTCCGATGGTCGCTCGTTTATCCGTTCAAGTTGCGTCAACGCCTGCGGGCCGGATCCCGTACTGACGCGACTGCGCCCGACGCGGCGCGTCAGCTGGAGCCGGTCCAGGCCAACGTGTCCTCGCAACAGGGCGAAGATGCGATGCTTCGCGAGATCTTCTATCGCATCGGTCGTGGACGGCGTTACTTTGTCGAGTTCGGCGTGGAGGACGGCTCGGTCTGCAATACGGCGCTGCTGGCATCGCGCTACGGCTGGGGCGGGCTGTATATCGAAGCCGACGCGCGCGACGCGGCGACGCTACGCAAACGCTGGGCGCACCGAAGCGATATCGCGGTCCGCCAAGAGTTCGTAACGGCGGAGAACATCGCCGGCATCTTCGCGCAGGCCGGCGTCCCCGAGGAGCCGGATCTCCTGTCGATCGATATCGACGGCAACGATTATTGGGTTTGGAAGGCGCTGGCCGGCTACCGTCCGCGCGCGGTTGTGATCGAATACAATGCCGCATACCCGCCGCCGTACCGATGGATCATGGCATACAATCCCAACCATCGCTGGGATCGGACGTCTTATTTCGGCGCGAGCTTGAGCGCGCTGGCAGAACTCGGCACGCGTTTGGGATACGCGCTAATCGGGACGGACGGCAACGGGCTCAACGCCTTCTTTCTGCGCCGCGACCAGCTGCCGGAGAGCGGTCTAGTCGAGCTTTCTCCCGAGCAGGCGTATCACCCGCCACGTTACGGCGCGCTTCGCTTGCCGTTTCCGCTGGGCCGCGGTCCGTTCGTCGCCGAGGACGATTAGCGTTTACGCCAAGCGTTCGTGGGTCTTGCGCTTCCAGAAGAATTCGTAGTAACAGAACTGCAGCGACAAGGCGACGCAGTACGAGATCGGATAACCGAGCCAGACTCCGTCCAGACCGATCCGCCGCATGAGCAAGTACGCGGCCACGACTTCGACCCCGATGGCGAAGATGCCGTTGAGCGTCGGGACGATTACGTCGCCGCTGCCGCGCATGACGCCGCTGAGGACCGCCGAGTTTCCGAAGATGAGATATCCCCAGAGCGTGATCATGAGCAGCTCGTGCGCGATACGCAGGGTGCCCGGGTCGGTGATGAACCAGCCTAAGATTGCCCACGCGAAGATGTAACACGCGCCAATGATGATCGCGCCGACGGCATAATTCAGTCCGACGGCCGAACGTATGACGCTGCCGAGCTTGTCTTCGCGTCGCGCGCCGATGCATTGCGCGCCGAAAATCGAGGCCGCGATGCCGATCGAAATGGCCGGAAACTGGACGTAACCGATGACCTGATTCACCGCGCCGTAGGCTGCCGTCGCGCTCGAACCAAAACGATTGACGAACGAGATCACCGCCAGCTCGGCCAGAGAAACCATCATCACCTGCACTCCGGTCGGTACGCCGATGCGGACGACTGCGCCCAGGATTTTCCAGTCGATCAAGAGATCGCGCAACATCTCGCGGTCGAACTTTAGCGGATGGTCGCGCCGATGCAGGTAGTAGAGCAGCCACGCAAGCGCCGAGCCGTTGGCGATGATCCCGGCGACGGCGGCACTGACCACTCCCAGCTTCGGCAAACCGAAGGCGCCGACGATAAAGAGCGGCGTGAAGGCGATTGCCAGGATGGCCGACACGATCAGCGAGTAGAACGGCGTCGTGGAATCGCCGGCGCCGCGCAGAATCGTGGCGTAGACGAAGTAGACGAAAAAGAGCGGCATGCCGAGGAAGACGACGCGAGCGTAGGCATCCGATTGCGCGATGATGTCGGGAGGCGTGCGCAGCCAGCCCAATACCGTGCTTGACCCCAGCGAGCCGACGACGGCAACGATGATGCCGACGTAGAGCGCGGCGCCGAGCACGGTGCCCGCAATTCGCTTGACCCTATGCATGTCGCGCGCGCCGAACGCTTGCCCGATTAAGACGCTGCTTCCGCTCGAGACCCCGAAGACGAACGAAAAGAGCAGAAAGACGATCGGGAATACTGCGGAGATCGCGCCCAGAGCTTTGGTCGAAATCAATCGTCCGATCCAGATGCTGGCAAACGTCTGAGAAGCCGATGTAACGATGTTGCTCAGCATCAAAGGCACGAGAAAGACGAGGAGGATCTGCCACATCGGCTTCCCCTCCTCGAAGACGTTGACTCCGTGACGCCGCGGCGCTCGAGCCTCGGCTTGAGCCATTGTTTACTCCTCTGCTAAGAGCTGATAGATCGCCTTACGCGTTTCGTCGAGCAGCTCGCGCGCTCGCTCGATCGTTTCCGGCTTCGACGTCGGTCCCAGCTGCGATACCGCTTGCATCAGCCGACCCGCCGAATCGCGAAGTTGTGAGCCGATGCTGCTCGCCTCCTCTTCGTGCTCGGAAACCTCGTTGAGTAAGCCCTCGAGTTCGGCGGCGTGCTCGCCCAGATGCCGGCGCCCCTCTTCGGTGATCTCATAGACCCGGCGTCCGCCCTCGTCGCGCCCGGCGACCAGTCCGGCCGCTTCCAGCGCCGCTAAGATCGGATAAACCGAGCCCGGGCCACCGGCCCAGCCTCTCTCGCGAACCGTCCGAATGAGATCGTACCCGTGTCGCGGGAACTCGCTGAGCATCTTGAGCACGGCGAACTTCAGAATGCCCCGGCGCATGCGGCGCATTCCTCGGCGGTGATGCCGCGACTCTCGCTCACCCCACCAATCGGACCGCGAGCCGGCCCAGAAACCTCTATCCATAATTTTCTCCTTGTGCATCGCAATACTAGCCGATATATCGAGATACGTCAATACGTCATGCTCAAGCAGCACGCTGGGGCGGCACGAGGAGGTGCCGCGACGAGCGTCCGAGCGACGGAACCCCAACCCCCAGCGTGCTGCTCGCAGCGATGCGTGCGCGTATTCACGTTGAAGTCATAGGAATGCGGCTCGACAAGTTCATGAAGGTTTCGCGGCTGGCGAAGCGCCGCAGCGAAGCGCACGAGGCGCTCGAGCACGGCCGCATTACCAAAGACGGAAGGCCGTTGCGCCCTGCCTATCAAGTGAAGCCGGGTGACGAGCTGGAAATTCACTACGCGACGAAATTCGTAACCGTGCGCGTGCGCGAGGTGCCGTTGCGCGTGACGCCGGCCGTCCGGCCGGCGGATCTCTACGAGATCCTCGATTCGCGCCGCGACGACGCCGACTGGCTGTGATCTCGGCCGACACCAAGGACGCGCTTGCGCGCGACATTCCGCCGGCGAACCACTGCCGCCAGGCGCTGCTCGCCGGTTTGGCGCTGTACGGAAAAATCCGTGGCGAGTTCGTCACCCATCGCAACAGCGTGGCGCGCCTCTTTTGGTCGTTGCTCGAGGAGCGTAAGGCGCATCCGATCGAGACGCGCTCGCCGACGCGCTTGCGGCGCCTGCCCACCTTTGCGATCGAGCTTCCCGAGCGCCTACGAACGGTGACGCACAAGCCGGTGCACAAATGCGACCGCCTGATCGAAATCCGCGCCGCGTTCCTGGCCTGCGGATCGCTGGCCGTGGGAGTCCAAGGATACCATCTCGAGTTCGTGGCGCGTGACGAAGAGGTCGCGCGCCGCTTGAAGTGGATGCTGCGCAGCGCGGGCCTGGCTCCGAAGGAAACGCGGCGCAAGACGCGCGTGGTCTTGTATTACAAGGATTTCGACGCGATCGTCGAGCTGCTTACTCGGATCGGAGCGTTCGTAGCCGTGCTCGGCCTCGAAGACGTTCACGCATTGCGCGAAACCAAGAACCGCATCCACCGTCTGGTCAACACCGAGGCGGCGAATCTCGAGCGCAGCGCCGGTGCGGCCGCAGCGCAGCGGCGCGTGGTAGAGTATTTGCGCAGCGCCTACGGTCTGACGCGGCTGACGCCGGCCTTGCGCGAGGTCGCCGAGCTTCGCTTGAAGCATCCCGACGAGTCGCTCGCCGAGCTGGGACGGCGCTGCAATCCTCCAATCGCAAAGCCTACGGTAGGCAGCCGGCTCGGCGCTCTTGCCCGCTTGGCCGAACGGCTTGGCAATCTGCAGGTGAGCGTGAAAGCGGTCCGGTAAACGCGCTCATGCGCATCGGAATTAACGGCTTTGGCCGCATCGGACGAAACGTCACCAAAGCCATCGTGGAGCGTCTTCCGGAGATCGAGATTGCCGCGATCAACGATTTGATCGACGCGCAGCAGTGCGCGCATCTGTTTAAGTACGACAGCAACTACGGCATCTATCCCGGCCGCGTGTCCGGGGCGGACGGAAAGCTTTCCATCGACCAGCGAGAGATCCGCGTCTTCGCCGAGCGCGATCCGGGTAAGCTGCCGTGGAACCAGCTCGGCGTGGAGGTAGTGATCGAATCTACCGGGCTCTTCACCGACGCTGCCAAGGCGCGCGCTCACATCGATGGCGGCGGCGCCAAGAAAGTCATCATTTCGGCTCCGGCCACCGGCGAAGACATCACGATCGTGCTCGGAGTCAACGACGACCAGTACGATCCCGCCCGCCATCAGATAATTTCCAACGCATCGTGCACGACCAATTGTCTGGCTACCGCCGTCAAACCGGTCGTCGACCGTCTGGGTTGGGTCAGGGGATTCATGACGACGATCCATTCGTACACCAACGATCAGAACGTCCTGGACGGGCCGCATAAGGATCCTCGCCGCGCGCGCAACGCCGCCACCAACATCATCCCAACCTCGACCGGAGCGGCCAAGGCGCTCTATCTTACGATTCCCGAAGTCGAAGGCACGTTCGACGGCTTTGCGCTGCGCGTACCCACCCCCACCGTTTCGATGATCTATCTCGTCGCGCAGACCAAAAAGCCCACGACGCGGACCGAGCTCAACGCGATCCTGCGCGGCGCGGCGGAAGGCGAGCTGAAAAAGTACGTTTCCTATACCGAAGAGGAGCTCGTGTCCAGCGATTTCAAGAAAAATCCGTACAGCTCGATCGTCGACGCTAAGCTTACCAACGCGAACGGTGACCTAGTGCAGATCGCCGCATGGTACGACAACGAGTGGGGTTACTCGTGCCGGCTCGCCGAGCTGACTGCGATGGTGGGCGCGGCGATTCCGGCCAAGGTGTGAGCTTTCGGCGGATTGAGGACTTGGACGTCCGCGGGAAGCGCGTGCTGGTGCGCGAGGATTTCAACGTCCCGCTTTCCGACGGCAAGGTTCTGGATTATGCGCGCGTTGACGCGGCCGTTCCCACGCTGTGCTGGCTGCACGACCACGGCGCGCGTTCCATCGTGCTCTCGCATCTCGGGCGCCCAGACGGCAAGCCCGATCCGCGTCTCTCGCTGCGACCGGTAGCGCAGGCCCTTTCCGACCGGCTCGATTTGCCGGTGGCCTTCGCCGATGACAGCGTCGGCGAGGTCGCCAGGGCTGCAGTCGGCGCAATGCGCGACGGCGACGTGCTGCTGTTGGAGAACGTGCGCTTCCACCCTGAGGAGGAGCGCGACGATCCGCAGTTCTCCCAGCGCCTGGCCGAACTGGGCGACCTTTACGTCAACGATGCCTTCGCTACCGCGCATCGCGCGCAGTCCTCAACCGAAGGAGTCGCGCACCTGCTCCCCAGCGCGGCCGGACTACTAATGGAAGCGGAGCTATCGGCGCTGTCGCGTTTGCTCGACGCACCGGCAAAACCGTTCGTCTGCGCGATCGGCGGCGCCAAGATCAAAGATAAGATCGGCCTCTTGGAACACTTATCCGGGTTGGTCGACGTCTTTTGCGTCGGCGGCGGCATGGCCAACACGTTGCTGGCAGCCTCCGGCGTGGACGTCGGGAAGTCATTGCGCGACGACGACTTGACCGGGGCCGAACGAATCCTGACGGTGATGAAAGAGCGCAAAGTGGAGGTAATGCTCCCCACCGACGCGGTGGTCGCGCCTAGTATCGAAGACGAAAGCGCTGCACACGTCGTTGACATCGGGGCAATCGGCGACGAGATGATCTTCGACATCGGCCCGCAGACCGCGCAAGCCTATGCGCGCGCGATCGAGCGAGCTAAGACGATTGTTTTCAACGGTCCGATGGGCGTGTACGAGCGCGCCCCCTATCAGAACGGCACGCGCGTGGTTGGCGAGGCAATCGCGCGCGCAACCGCAGCCGGCGCAACGAGCGTGATCGGCGGCGGCGATGCCGCGGCGGCCGCGCACCTCTTCGGATTCGCCGGCAAGGCGTCGTTCGTTTCCACCGGCGGTGGCGCGACGCTCGAGTACTTGGAAGGTAAGCCGCTTCCGGGAGTCGCCGCGCTTGAGCGTTAGAACCATCGTCGCGGGGAACTGGAAGATGCACAAGACCGCGGCCGAGACCGCGGCATTCTTCGAGCTCTTTCTGCCCCAGATGCAGAGGCTTGGACCGGCCCTCGAGGTCGTCGTCGCGCCGCCGTTCACGTCGATCCCCACGGCAGCGCCGATCTTGCGGGAAACACGCGTTCGGCTGGGCGCGCAAAACATGCATTGGGAGCTTGCCGGCGCCTTCACCGGCGAGGTAAGCGCGCCGATGCTGCGCGAATTCGGCGTCACGCACGTCATTTTGGGTCATTCCGAGCGGCGCGCTCACTTTGGCGAAACCGACCGGACGGTCAACTTGAAAGTGCAGACTGCGCTGCAACAAGGCCTAACGCCGATCGTGGCGGTAGGCGAGACGTTCCGTGAGCGAATGGCCGGCATCGCCGACGAGCGCGTCGTCGCGCAAACTAAAGCGGCGTTCGAGGGCGTCGCGCGCGACGCGCTGCACAAGGTAGTCATCGCGTACGAGCCGATTTGGGCGATCGGTACCGGCGAGAATTGCGATCCGGCGGAGGCCGATCGCGTCATGGGTACGATTCGCCGCTGCCTGGACGGCCTCGAAGCTACGCCGATTCTTTACGGCGGAAGCATGACGCCCGAAAACGTGGCATCCTACGCCGCGCAACCCAATGTCAACGGCGGCTTAGTGGGCGGCGCCTCGCTGGATCCTACCGGCTTTGCCGCGCTAATCGCCGCCGCCGGGCGGTAATGCCTCGTCCCGCGTACCGTCCACTCGTGCTCGCCATCCTCGACGGTTGGGGCTACCGCGAGGCAACTCACGGCAACGCAATCGCGGCTGCCAAACTTCCCCATTGGCACGAGCTGCTCGATCGCTATCCGCACACCTTGCTGCAAGCCTCGGGTGAGGCCGTCGGCCTGCCAAAGGGCGTGATGGGCAATAGCGAGGTGGGTCACATGAACCTCGGGAGCGGACGGGTCGTGCCGCAAGGCGTCACGATCATCGATGCTGCGATCGCGAGCGGCGAATTCCCCAAGAACGCCACGCTGGCGCGCGCATTCGATCACGTTCGCCGCACCGGCGGAACGTTGCATTACATGGGCTTGCTCTCGGACGGATGCGTGCACAGCTCGATCGTCCATCTCTTCGCCTTGATCGACGCGGCCGTCGCGGCCGGAGTCCCGATCGCGATCCATTGCTTTCTGGATGGACGCGATACGCCGCCGCGCTCCGCCCAGCGATACGTGGCGCAGCTCGAGTCCAAGCTCAGTGCGGTGGGCCGCGCCGGTTCGATTGCAAGCGTCGTTGGACGCTACTACGCTATGGACCGCGACCGCCGCTGGGAGCGCACCTTCCTCGCCTACGATCTGCTGGCCAACGGCCGGGCGGACCATCGCGCCGGCGAAGCGTCGGAGGCGATCCGCCAAGCGTACGAACGCGGCGAAGACGACGAGTTCGTGCTACCCACCATCGTGGCGCAGCCGCGTTGCATCGAGGATGGCGACGCGTTCGTGTTCTTCAACTTCCGCCCCGACCGCGCGCGCCAGCTCACGACCGCGTTCAATGCCGGGACGGCAATCTATTTTGACGACGGCTTCGGCGTTTTCGAGTCGAAGCGATACGCCGATCCATTCTTTGCGACGATGACTAAATACGATGAAGCCTACACCAATCCGGTGCTCTTCGGTCCGCGACCGCAATACGACACCTTCGGCGAGGTTCTGGCCGGAGAAGGACTGCGCCAGCTGCGCCTGGCGGAGACCGAGAAATACGCGCACGTCACCTACTTCTTCAGCGGTGGGCGCGAAGACCGGTTCGAAGGCGAAGACCGGACGCTGATACCGTCGGATCGCTCGGTGCCCACCTACGACCTCGCGCCGGCAATGCGCGCGCGCGAGATAACCGCCGCAGCCGTCGAGGTCATTGCCGCCTCGACCTACGACGCGATCGTGATGAACTACGCTAACGCCGACATGGTCGGGCACACTGGGAAATGGCTGCCCACCATCGCAGCCGTTGAGATCGTCGACGAATGTCTCGGGCGTCTTGCCCACGCCGTGCTGGGCGCAGGAGGTCTTCTGGCCATTACCGCCGATCACGGCAACGCCGAAGAAAAACTCGACCCGCAGAACAATCCGCTTACCGCCCACACGACAAATCCCGTGCCGTTCGTTCTGGTCGCTCGCGATCTCCACGGCACGCTCGCGCCCGGCGGAAAATTAGGCGACGTCGCGCCGACGCTGTTATCGCTCATGGGATTGCCGATTCCCGAACGGATGACCGGAAGAAACCTCTTCACACCGTCCTAAAGCCGGCGCGACCCAGCGAAATCACAGCCAACTCTCCGTGCATTATCAGCATTGCGTGCCAGCATGCAGGGGATGGACATCTATGACGTATCGCTGGTCACGAAAGCGCTGATCTACTTCGTTTTTGTGGGAACCGCGGCCGTTGTGGTCGCGGTTCTCGCACATCTCATGCCCGCCGGTGGCTAAAAATCGGTGCGGTAACAACCGCTGGCATCGACCCGCACGCATCGCT